>Ga0214544_1005207_pt1 | contig 25435 bp, 10 predicted proteins | sample CNSS3metaG_FD_160074 | JGI IMG/M metagenome (GOLD analysis project Ga0214544, IMG submission 160074) | Root nodule microbial communities from cowpea collected in UCLA plant growth center, Los Angeles, California, USA - CNSS3 | ecosystem: Host-associated > Plants > Roots > Nodule | place: USA... | reverse complement strand
AGCGAGAGTTCGTGAAGATCCCTCGTTGCATGTCTCGCCTGGGCGAGAATCCGCTGTGTCCGTGAGGCCAGCGTCTCGCCTGAGCGAGTTTGCGAATGTGTGCCATGTTGTCTTGGCTGTTTGGATGATTTGTTGCATGTATGGTTTGGATCATTCTCCCTAAATATGGTGTACGTGAATATGCTTGGGTGTTTGGGTTTTTATGAATGAAATTGACATGCTTGGTATGAGATTGATCATGGATTTGTGGTTTCGTGATGTTTTAACATGAGAACTGTATGTATGAGATCAAGTGGTGGTTATGGTATGAGAAACATGATTCTGATGGTGTGATAGGCGTAATTCCATGAGTCCCATGGGGAGACTCCATGGTGGCGTGTAGTGTATATGTTAAGATAAGGATTCAAGTAAGGATCGCATCCCGAAACTCTAAAGGGTCAGTGAGTCTCAGGTAGAGAAATCTGACCCAAGTGGTGAGAGTAGCGGGAGGCCCTAGTCTTTGGCAGGATAATGGCCTTAGACGCTTAAAGGCTAACCTCGTGAGTGGTAGGGTGAAACCCATTGGCAATGGCTCTGCAGAGCAGTAGAGGCCACCACGAGTGCAGGCATCCAGTGAATCCGATCTTAATATATGTATCCGGATAATTGAGTCATAGTGTCTTGCTTGTTTGCCATAACATGATCTATGTGCCTCTGTGTTGTATGTCTGGGAATGTTCATGTATTTATTCCTTTATACCATGATAAGTATTATATTACACTAGCTTACCCTTGCATTTTGTGTGTGTTCCTGTTATGTTTTCTCTTTTGCAATGATCACCTTCTGGTGGGAGCAGATGAGAGGGAGGCCCGAGATGAATCTGGGAGACGCAGCAGTGCAGCTTAGATCTTCGCGTCTGGATGTCTTAGGAGTAGTTTCATGGCCATGAGGCCTTTTGTATCAGTTGCCTTGGTGGCAACCCTTTTGCAAGACTGTTTAACTTTTAGACTTGTGTTGCCTCTAAGTAATTCCAGATGACTGTAATAGTTACCTCTTCTGCGTTTATGTTCATCTGAGTGCTTCTCATTACTATAATTTTATGACGCTTTATTTGGTAGATTAATTTATTAAAATGGGACGTCACAACGAAAACTTTGACAAAACTAATGGAAGTTTAAATAGTTCATACAACTATTGTGACGAAATTGTTATTTTGTACAAATCATTACCTTATTTGAATTATGGAGATAACATTCTACTAAAATGTTCGTTATTTATTTTTCTTGGATTAATAAAGTGTATATATATTTTCTAATTTGAATTTTTATATATTAAATTAAAAATAAGTCGGTTCAATCCATCTCGTTTTCTTAAGACAGAAATTGTGGGACTTGATTTGATTTACCATAGATTTACAAATTTAGTTATTTTATTTATTTATTATGGAACAATGGATAGACTCAAATTAATTTTTACTTATTCTATTAAATATTTATTATAAAAATAATGGTTAAAAATTAAAATGTGATAATTTGATCAATAAATAAATTGAAATTTTAAATTATTTAAATAATATTAAAAAATATTATAATATTTAAAAATATCATATGTTTAATATACATAATTTAAAATAATAAATAATTATGATAAAAAAATTTCTGGAAAAATATTATCAAAATTAATAAAAGATTATTAATGGTAAATTATGAACCAATTAACTTTAAATATGTATTAAACCTATTAAACATGCATAAACTTATTTATTATGAATTAAGTGAATTAGATTCAATTTAAATAAAAATATTTTAAGTGATCCCGTCTTCATAAGTTTGTTTGTACACCGGAAAGTGCAAAAATCATTCAATTAATCATTTAAAAAAAAATATATAATAACCATCATTATTAACTTTAACATATCATAAAATTGATGTTTAAATTTAATAATAATATTTTATTGCATGAAAATATACAGAAAAGAGAAAGAAAAAAACAAAAACATATAAAAGACATTGAAACCAAGTAAAATTCATGTAAACAGACTAATAATAGAAGGTAAATGATATACTAAATAAAATCTAATATACTTCCAATGTTAATGTTAACAAAATCGTCACTACAAAATTATCTTTTATATATATATATATATATATATATATATATATATATATATATATATATATATATATATGAAATAGAAATCGTGTATCATTATAATAATTTTTAAAATAATTAATTATCTATTTATCAAAACTAAGAGAATAATGGGTTAAGTATATTTTTATTCTCCGAACATTAATTAAATTTAAATTTGTCTCTTTGATACATTTTAATTTTTAAATTTTAGAAATGAATAAATATAATAATTTTAACCCAATTATGTTAATTATTTTAACGTGTCAAACACTTGTTAATATTGAATTTATTTATATTATTTAACATATTTTCAGTTCAATAACTACTGAAAATTGTGTTTGACACTTCAACAAAATTTAATATAATTAAATTTAAAAAAATTATATTTATTTATTTTTAAAATTTAATATATTAAAATTTTGAAAAAATAAATTTAATTTTAAATTAAATTTCAGAAACTAAAAATATATATAATTAAAAAATCAGATAAAGGTTGATAAATCAGAAGATAATCACAGGGCAATCATAAGTCTAATTATTCACTTGATCTTTATGAGAATATGCATTTTTTTAAATTTAAAAATTGGATATTTTAATCCCTACACATATTATTTTAATGTTTAATTATTTTATCAAACTTAAAATCACAAAAACTAAAAGTAAGAATAATATATATATATATATATATATATATATATATATATATATATATATATATATATATATAAAGTACACAACATTTTTTTGAATATAAATCGAAAATGTCTTCCAATAAATAAACCGATCAAATCTTGAAAAAATGTGACGAAATCTGGCACCTGTGGTCAAGAGTGACGAAGGACAAAGGCCACGTGAACCAGGGAGTCCACACTCAGCGTCGATTTTTGTTGGTTTTCTTTTGTCGGTGGTATAATAAGAAGTACTTTTATATAAAAAAAACATACAATAAAAAATACAACAATTATGCATTTTAAAAATAAAAAAAGTTCAATATATATATATATATATATATATATATAAATGTTTTATATTAATTAAAAAAAACAAAGAATAAAGTTCATACAATAAATTTATCTCTTTAAATTTTTTTGTCAAAATCTTAAAATAAGATTCCCTGGAGATATTTGACATTGTGACTTGTCAATAAACTCATTTAGCACGTTTGAAACCAAAATAGCTTTGCGGGTCTTTTTATGTATTTATTTAAAGTTGTCATTTCATTATTTATATTCTAACAACGTTTTCATGATTGTCCTTTGAGGATGATGACAAATAATTTAAATGACGAGTATTTATATGAAAAAATGATTTGAATTATAATACATGCTATGTTACCCTTAAATAAGTTGATTTTATTATAAAATTGATCAAGACATTGATGATTTATACACATTAATGCAAACTTGTTTGAGCTTGAAGAGTTTCAACACGAGGTATCAATTCTTATTAAGCCCCTATTTGTCTCACGCTAATTACTATTGTTAAAGAAGGAAAAATGAGTCTTATTCTCCTTTGTTTCTAATGGTATGATACGAAAGAAGAGCACAAATTTTGTAAGTGAGTCTTTTGTATAAGTCTTTTATTTCGGTAAAAGACTTATACAAAGATAAAAGGGTTAAATATGTTTTTGGTTTTTCAAATTTCGGTAAACTTTATAATTAATTAATTAATTTTCAAAATTTTATATCAATTTAGTCTTTTATTTTTAGAAATGTATGAATTTAGTCTTTTTTACCAAATTTTGTTAAATTTATTTGATATTTTAAACGCATTTTATGATAATATTGAGTTAATATTGAAACGAAAATATGTCAAACGGTGTAAACAATTTAAATACTATCATGAAATGCACTTGAAATGTCAAATAAGCTTAACAAAAATTGATTAAAATGATTAAATTCACACATTTTTAAATATCAATGATTAAATTTGTCAAAAATTTTGAAAAGGAACTAATTCAAAATTTCACTAAAACTTGGAGGACCAAAAATATATTTAACCCATGATAAAAAAATATGTCGATATCTTATTTGTAAGAGATATCAATTTATTTATGACTTAATAATATGACGATATTTTAAATGAAAAATATAAATGGTTGGTATGTTAAAATTGAGGGTACTATATTCTATTTCTTTTTGTTATTTCTCTTGATTTATTATTTTATTTGCGTGTATACAATGTTAAGTATAATAATCATATTAGATTGCAGTAATAAGAGGTTTTCATTAGAAAATAATAAACACATTAAATTACGCAGAGGTAACAAAAAAAACTAATAGTTTACGTACATTATTTGTTTATATTCATTAGCTGGACATTTCTCGATGCTAAATTTCCTTCTATTGCTAAATAACTGCTCCAATGTATATATATTATTTATAAATTTCCACTTCAAAATAACTGAAATAAAGAAGCTATGTATGACAGAGTTATATTACATAAAAAATAAAAAATAAAACTTCTAATGAAATATTTATATTTTGTAATAAATTTTTATAAGTTTGATTTTATCAAAACAATCAAAATCGATTTAAAACTATAATATCATTATTAAGTATTAGATTTTCAAATTTTTTAAATTAAATATTAAAGTAAATTTCAAATTATAAGTCAAATTAACTATAAAATAAAAGAACAATATCATTTGATAAAGATAATTAAAATTTTATATTTGTTATTGTTTATATTTATAATATTATATTCAAATTTATGATACACGTTAAATTTTAGTTATACTATTTATTATTTTCAAACATAAACACATACTGAATCGCAGATGGTAAATAAATTTATTTTGGTAGATATTATTTTAATTCGTTCTTGACGAGAAATATTTTTATTCACTAAATGTATTTAGAATAATACTTAAATTTTTTAATTTGGGTATGGAGAGGCATTAGTCTTAAACGCATTTTATTTTCAACTCGATTTAAATAATTAAATTATTAAAATATCTATATTTTATTTAACAATTTTAAATATACATAATTTACTAGTATTCTAATAGTTAAAATTTTTAATTTCATTTATTATATTATATTTATTTTTTTAATATGTAAGTATGCAAGCAAAATTACTAATTTATAAAATTAATATATATTTTGATTATTATAAAATTTTATTTATGTGTAATGATTTAGTTTTTATATAAATGTTTTATTTTTTAATTTTTATTTGATATTTACATTATTATAATATTTTTTTAACATTTGATATCATAAAAAAATAAAATATGTTCTTTAATATTTTATATTTTGATAATATTATGATTTTTTATTGTGATATTTTTATAAAAAATTTAATTAATTGATATATAAAATAAATAAAATATATATATATATATATATATATATATATATATATATATATTCATGTATGGATATAAATATCGCTTACCCAATAAAGATAGAAATAAAACAAAAATTGTATGCTCAGTATATTTTTATTTTAAGAAAATGAATTAATGAAATTTGGATTAATTCCATACATTATCATCCCTTGTCACAGCAGTGTAATCAAACCTTAAATATTAATTAGAAAAATGTAAAAGTTTTAGAAGCCAGATATTTTAATAAAAAATGTCCCGAAATCCAACCTTAAATATTAATTAAAGAAAAGTAAATTTTAATAAAAAGTCTCTTGTTTTTAAATATATAAATTAAAGATAAGAATCAGACGAAATCTGCTCCGCTGTCAGAGTGGACGAAGGCCATGTGAATTACTGATAAGGGAGAACAGAAATTTTGTTTGTGTTCTTCTGTCTTTGTTTCAGGAGAATAATTCTATAGAAGTAAAACAGAGAATAAAAATTATAAAAATTAAGCATTTTTAAAATTAAAAAATACTAAAAATATTTATGAATGCCTTACCTTAATTCAAAATTAAAAAAAAAAAGTTTAAAGTTCACATAATACATTTATATTTTTAAAATTTTGAGGAATATGCAGTTATCGGGTATCAAAATAGAAGCAACAATTATTTCCCGATCAATCTCTCGTTGTCCTTTGAATTTAGGTTTGTGGATTAATTATTTTTTAACTAATATCTAGTTGTCCTACGAATTTAGGTTTGTGGATTAGTTACATTCAATATTTTAGGTTATGTCGATGTGGAATGCGATTAAAATGGAGCGAAAAAAAAAAGTTAGAGATAATTTGTACGCACAAAAATAATAAGTTTTGTAAACTTAGAGTGAACTTAAATCCCAACTATATAACACAGATGGGATAATACAGTAGATGGTCTTTATAAGGAAAATAAGGAAAAGGTATTTCTCATCTTATAATCATGTTTTGTAATTACAATAAAACTTTTTCTTTTGTAAGATGAAACTAAAATCTATTATAAATTTATGAAAATCCACTTGCAGATTTTTGTAATATTGAAATAACGGAGTGGATTGAAAAATGTAAGTTAAAAATATGAAATGGTTTTATACAAGTACAAATTATACTATTCAGAACAAATTAACATAAAATTGTTATGATAGCATTATTATTAAACCGTGGACTTTAAACTTAATTATAATATTATTAAAATAAATTTTAAAAAATAATCTGATATTATATTAGTAAGTAACATTTAAATTTAAATTAATTTTATCAAATTAAATTTATAAAATAAAATTTACGTCCATTTATATATATTATAAAATTATATTAGTCGATCTGAGATTTTAACATGTATCTTGACGTGTTTAAAATCTAAAATTCAAATTGCATCGACTAAAGATGAACCATGTTTGCTGCGACCAATTGTACGAAAAACATGTTTGATGAAAGCAGATATTAAAACGATATACAAGACAAGAAGTCGTACATAACCTAAAGATGAACCACAATTTCACCGACCAACTTATTGTTTTCTTTTTCTTTTTTAAAGAGAAACAATATGTGGAACATATAGTACTGATTTTATTTATTTCATTCGGCGAAGATACTTGCTTCTCAAATACAACGCTCCAATTGGTCATATACACTCACGATCACGGATAAAGATAAGGACTCTTAGGAATTGAAGTCTAAGTCTAAGTTTAAGTCTCACATTGACTAAAAATAAAAAAGTAGAGCATTATATAAGAATAAAAACTCATAAACCCATTGTCTTAAGATTTTAGGTTGAAAGTTATGTGATTGAATTCAAGTCTCATTAATGTGTGTTGACTCTTAGAAATTCAAGTGAATCTAAGTTTCACATTGACTAAAAATGAGAAAGTAGAGCACTGTACAAAAATAAAAACCCATAAACTCATTGTCTTAAGATTTTAGGTTGAAAATTGTGTCAATATCTTATATAATTGAGCTCAAATCTTATTGATGTGTTGTATCTCTCCAGTGATACTTTCTCCTTAAAAATTTAACAAGGACAACCTTACGAAATCTTGAACATCATTAAATATTGTTTATGGTACAAAATACGAGGTATAAGATAAATTATAAAATAAATAATGATTTAAAAATAATATAAAAACAATATTTAAGTACATAAAAATTATATTTGATAAATCTCAAAACAGTTCGCGCTTCAGTTGACATGCAAAGGGAGGTGAAGGAAGACAAAGGCAGAGAAAAAGCAAGAAAGAAAAAATCAAGGAGATTGAAGATATTCCGTATTTATGAAATTCAATTTCAATATTTTATATTCTTATACTTGAATATTACTCTACTTCATAAATATCTTACTTTAGGTCATATAACTAGTAGAATAAATATTTTGATGAATAAAATTGAAAAAAAAATTAAAAGAATGGAAAAATAAACTTTACATATAAGAAGATAATATCGAAAATATATAATCCATTTTGATCTATTCATAGATGTTGGGTGAGAGTGTTTCTTGCAAATAAGTGTTTTAAAAATATATTTTTAATTTTACAAAATATCTGTCACATCATATTTATAATGTAAAATATGATTTGTTAACATTTTGAAAAATATATATAACTTAGTTGTAACTTTATTCCATCGTCTTGTCTTTCGTCTCACAACACTCACAAATATCAATGTAATTTTGATAAGAAAAGATGATTTTTAATGAAAAAAAATTAATATTTTTTTATATATAAGATTTAATCAAACTGTAACAACAGAGCATACTAACAATATTCTACTATAACATAAACTTTGGTATCATTATAATGAGAAAAAAACATTCATCATGAACATTATTAATTAATGTCTTTTATCTTTGAAAATTACCATACTAATAAAGAAATAAAATCAACAAAATAATATAATGTAAAAACTTTATAATTGAAAAAGAATCACGATTATTATTTAATGATAACCAAATAATAATAATAATATGTGAAAATATACCATTTTCACTCTAACCTAAGTACATTCAAACCCTTTAAAATAATAATTTGACTCAAACTTCACAATAATCTTATAAACTATAAACTTAGAGTTTATTGTATAGTTACTATCGCTCAACCATTACTTATCTTAGATGATGTAAAACTTTCTGATGTATATTGTTTTCATGATCTCAACAATATATAAAAAATTATTTTAAAAAATCTACAACTTATAAATTGAATTATTAAATTAATAAAAAATTGTAATTTACGAAAAATCAATACAATTTATTACCTATACAACTATCTAATTAGAACATCACAGTACCAGTGATCATTACTCAATTCTTTACCTTTTCCATAAGCACTTTATTAGCTTCATATTTAAATTTCTTTGGTCAAGATAGTTGATTTTTTTCAATACACCTTATCTATAATTAAATCTTCTAAAATAAGTAAATTTTGTCGATTGATTTATTTCAAGGTCCAAGTGGTTTCAAATTTCACGATTTGTTTTATAAGCCATTATCAAGAAAATCAGCACACTCTCCTGAATCTTCAAGATATGCTGCGATTACCTTCTACCGAAGTCGTGCGTTTTAAGAGGGAATATTTTCACGACACAATAATTACGATTACCAACGCTTTCGGATGAAGATCTTACAAGAAGACAGTAGTAGCTGCAATTTTTGAAAGTCCTAAAACAAATATCAGTAATAATATATGACACGTAACATAACTGATAAGAGCACAACATGTCATAGAAGAAACGTGTGAGAAAAAGAATCCTAATAAACTATATATTTTCTTTTTACAAAAATAATTTTTTTAAATCAGTTTGTTGAAAGAAAGGAAAATAAATCTAAAGTCAGGTATTTTATATACCCGAAAATTGGGTGTACCGGCAATTAGAAAAAACATGAAAGTGGGTAGCGCAAACCTTGAAAGCGTGTCTAATTGAGAAGGAGCCACCACTACAAGCCAAAACAACCGAAAAGAAAAAAAAAAACACATATAAAAGTTGCGAAGGCTACGACTTAAAGCAACCGCAATTTTATGAGGAAAAGTCACACGCATTAGTTTACTACACGCATCTTTCAAACACTTCCACCTATAGCAATAATCGCGTTTTCCGCTTTCATTGTTGAAGCTCACAAGCAAAGGAGAAAGTAGATTCTGAAGCAAAGAAACATAGCACTTCCACTCTCAGTTGAAGCCTTAAACAATAAATATTAATCGCTTCTGCTTCACTCACTAATCAACCTGCTACTGTTTCGTTTCTGAATTTGAATTCTCCGAGATTATTGGAACAAAAGGATTATGGGTACTCTCACTACTCTTCATCTTCTCCCTTCGAAGCTCAACAACCCTTCGCTTCCTCCACGCCACGGTATTTCTCTCTCGCCCTATGGAACACCGCACCGCAAGAAGAACAAAGCAATGGTTCCTGTACGTTTTTTTTTTTTCTTAGGGTTTTTGCGAACAATTTTTTTTTGAAATTGTTGTTGTTGTTGGTTTTGTGTGATGATTGGAATTGGAACAGATGGCTAGGTTGTTTGGACCTGCCATATTTGAAGCCTCGAAACTGAAGGTTTTGTTCTTGGGAGTGGATGAAAATAAACACCCAGGAAATCTTCCGAGGACTTATACGCTAACCCATAGCGATATAACCGCTAAGCTCACCTTGGCAATCTCTCAAACCATAAATAACTCTCAGGTATTCTTTTTGATGTCTTAATATTCTTTTGAAATTGCTGTTACGTAAATATCAGTAGAAAAGAGGATGCAGAAGTTGTCGCGAAACAGAGGAAATCAGGGTTTTCTTGTTCAGTAAGAGATCGTTTTTTGGGGAGGAAGGGTTTTTATTTATTTTTAGATGGTAACACGTGAATTATACTGCTGGACGAAGCAAAATATTGGATCGGGTGGGTGTTTGGTTGGATTCATGAAATTTATTCAGGTGTTTGAAAAAAAAAAATGATTATTTCGCATAAAGGGGGAATAGGAATGGATTGTTCAACACTCCAAAGTCCGAATCATCCTGATAGGAAATAAATCTTTTAAGGTGTTCATGAATTACAGTTCGAAAACTCCCATATGAATTGGTGAATGTAAATCGTACTAAAATTGATTATTTTTAGTGAGCGAAAGCTAGTTTACAGTGTGGATGGTGAATTTTGGAATGAATTGCAGTTGCAGGGATGGTACAACAGATTGCAGAGGGACGAAGTGGTGGCGCAGTGGAAGAAGGTGAAGGGAAGGATGTCCCTGCACGTTCACTGTCACATCAGTGGAGGTCATTTTCTGTTGGACATGTTAGCGAGGTTAAGATACTTCATCTTCTGCAAGGAGCTACCAGTGGTAAGCAAGTTTTGCAAGCATGGAAATTGAAGGGTCAATGAACGAAAATTGAACGTAACATTATGCAATTGCGTGTGTTAATCAGGTGTTGAAAGCAGTGGTTCACGGCGATGGTGATCTTTTCAACAATTACCCGGAATTGCAAGAGGCCTTGGTTTGGGTATATTTTCACTCCAACATTCCAGAATTCAACAAGGTGGAATGCTGGGGCCCACTGAGGGATGCATACGGTGGGGCCCCAGAAGAGAGGGAAGAAGAAGAAGAAGAAAGTGTTGGAAGCAAGGAGGGGTTGGCGATTCCACAGCCATGCCAAGAAGAATGCGAGTGTTGCTTTCCCCCAATGACATTGAACCCAATTCAGTGGTCTCAAGAAGTTCCCAATCACCATTACGAACCTTGTGATGGGATTGAGCCACAACAAAATCTATAAACAAACAAAAACCTTCATGTCACAGTTACAGGGTTTCTGCCAAATTAGCATGTCCTATCCCTGTACAGAAAATTAGGATAAATTTAAACACTTAAATATCCTTTCGATGTAAATAGGGACACTAGTGTTTGCAATTTTTTATTTTACTTTTTTTTTCTTCCGCAGAAAATTAAATTGGTTCGTGTATCACGTGTCTGTGTGATTGGTCTAAAACATAAACCGTGTTTTTTAGGGAGTGAAAGTCCATCTATAAATTTTTGGAAGTATCATTTCCTTTATATATGCTCACAATAACCTGAGTTTTCGATGTCATGTTGTTTTCTGAGTTTGCGTGATAAGTTTTGAATTTCCAATGAAGAGAAGTTGTTTGGAGAAGGTATTGGGAATGATTTAAACATAGGATAGAGATGTTTGACTGGAGATGGTATTCTTGTTTCCGCCTTAGAAGAGAAGATTTAAGAATGCGATGAGAACTGGTGATGTAATTTACGTAATTGCTTTATTCTAAACCCTAAACTAAAGTAGTGGAAGAAGCGAAGAGAGAATAAACAATAGTCACAAATATATCAATGCCATTTCTCCACCCTATGATTATGACCGGAGAAAAGAGAAGAAACGGAGATGAAGATGAAATACAAGATGGAGAAAAGTGATTACTTTTTCAACTATTTAAAAAATTTTAAATTCTTCAAATTTAAGGTAATTATTCTTTATAAATATTTAAAATTTAAATCACTTGCTAAATATCGGGTTCAAAAAGTTTATTTCTCCATTAAACATTTTTTTAAAATTAATCAATCTTAACTTACTCTAGCAAAGCCTTAGGGTGTGTACACTTTTCTTAGCTTTTTTAAAAAAATATTTTCTTACTAATTATTACCAATCAATTTCCAACACAAAAATGTACTAAAAAGTTTTGGAAACTACTTTAAAAATCAATAAATGTATTAAAAACAAAAAATTAGATACTGAATGGCATTTTTTCACTCTCTTCTATTTTCTACACGAACTTACGAAAGAATTCAGAAAACAGAGATTGTAGGCTAATGGTTAAATTGCATAGCATGATTTATGTGTAATATATAAACTTTGTCAACAGATAAAATATAGACTTAAGTGTTAAAAATTCTCTTGGTAATCAAGAAAACCTGCGTTCTGTCCGACCCAAGGCAAATTTTGCTCATTTATTATAAAAACCTAACATGCTCGATAGACAGATAAATTTAGAGAATAAAATACCTTTTGACGCCAGATATTTTCTTCAGTTAACAGCTATCACCGCTCGAAGATGTTACTGAAATTTTGGCCCTAATTTGAGGGGATACTACCCTTGCACAAACAAACACCATCCGAGGGAAGTATACTTTTATATACAAAAGCTGTTCCATTACATGGAAAACATGCTTCGAGGTACATTCTTAATTTATCAATGTAATGCAAGGTGCATTACAGGAAAGAACACAAAAAATGGGGAAAACAAAACTGGGCTTCAACTCCCCTCAACAAACATGTACAGATAAATCTAAAGGTAATTCATGAAGGGCAGGGATTTCCACCAGTGGCAGCCATATTTGTAAATTCATGGCTCCCCAAGGCTTTCACAATTAGTAGATGTCTTTTACATACAATTTTCCACCCCTACGGTATTCTTGCCGTTCTGAAATTTCATTCAGCCATTTGTGCTATATATATATGTAAGCTGAAGTCACCTGATGATGGATCTTCCAAAAGAAGATGCTCCAATTTCACTCTCAGTATTCTGCACAATAATCAGAGCCATATGGCTATGGTGAGTATATTCACAATTAAAAATATTGAAGGACCAAGTCACTTCTACGCATATGCATTCATTCCAACACATTAAAACAAGCAAATGTTGCCCAAGCCATTTCCAACAAATAAAAATCCTAATCAACATATAGAGGAAAGACTTCTCATGTATATACATAGTAAACATACTCGCACATTTATGTTAGTGTAAAATCGTGTAAAACTGATTGTATATTATGATAACTGTTAAGGTTGCCAAGGGGAGCACCGCTCCCCAAAGTTTTCTCATTTTATTTTTTATATATATTTTAAAATTATATTTATATATTATTTATATAAGTTTAGAAAGGTTTTGATGTAATTTGGCCCACCTATGAGCAATTATTGACTTGTAAGCAATTATTGACTTGTAGATGATTTTTTGCTTCGACTTACATTACACAATCTTTTAGTATGCAATACCCAATACAAGTAGTTTGACCTATGTTATGTTAATATGCTATTTTAGATCTAGGAGAAGGCAAGTCTACAACTTATCGTAGAGATTACTTCAACTACTTTAATTTGGTCCATACTAGGTAATCTTATCTTTGATATTTAATGATAATTTTTTATGATAATTTTATGATATAATAGTGAATAATAGTTATATATTTTTGGATTTTACTATCATGTACGCTTGTTTTGAGTAGACCAAATGAAGAGAGGAAATGAATACCTTTTTTAAAATTAAAAATAATAATTTATATAGAAAAAATCTAATTTGACACTTCTAAATTTTTGTTGAAATTCTGTCACTCAATAATTAAGGTTATAACTGAGTAAATTTGTGTGTCTGATTATTACGGTAAGAGAGGAAATGAATACCTTTTTTTTTAATTAAAAATAATAATTTATATAGAAAAATCTAATTTGACAATTCTGAATTTTTGTTCAAGTTCTGTCACTCAATAATTAAGGTTATAACTGAGTAAATTTGTGTGTCTGATTATTACGGTAACGTTTAAGGTTATTAGTATCAAAAATAAAAAAGATAGTTTCAATTATGTGTAAAAAGAAAATATTTTTTCAGAACTATTATTTATTAAAAGTCAGATATTTAAACATTTAAAAAGGATGAAGAAAAAAAAATCCAGTCAATTATGTTGTAAGCAAGAGGAGCTGAACATGAAAATAACAAACTCTTTCCTCTATATTTTAATAAATAGTTACCTGTGATTTCCGCGAAGGGAATACATTCCAAAATCTTAGGGTTTCATCTCCAGCTCCAGTGACAATAGTCTATTGCCGTAAATGGAAGTCATCGTCACAAGGAAAATAACATAAGATTCAGAAAACAGTGAAATTTTGTAAATGGCCGCCAATTACATAGAATCTTAGAATAATAGCCGAAAGAACAATTGAAATACCTGTCCATCAGGAGAAATGGAAAGATAAAGAACTCTGTAAGTGTGGCCTGTAAGAGTTGCCAGCTGCATCAAAAGGACAAAAAAAAAATGTAAAACATATTAAAATTAATTTTGAAGAACTATGTCTATGTTATGACAACAGATTTTATCTATATACCTTTGACATGGTGGGATATTTCCAAACCATTATCTGATTCTGGGAGTAGCCGTGCGTGCTCACCAATTCATTTACATTTTTAGACCAGACAAGATTACAAACCTGTACCATGCAAGATGTGATAGTCATTTTATATGATATAAAAAGAGGGGATGGCGGTGTGGGGTAGAAACCCATAATCCTTGTATATGTGGAGAAAAATCCATGAATTCTGAAAGCAGTTCTTCAGTATAATCTAACAATTGTTGCCATGGATATTGAGTGGCCAACGGGATATATAAATTGTTTTCTCAGACATATTATGCATGATAGTTTGCTGTTATCTGATGCTTTATCATGCATGATAGTTTGCTGTTATCTGATGCTTTATCAAACTTAACATATTACCCTTCAACGGGGAATATGAATCTTGTGGCAAAATAAATTCAGTTTTTCATAAAGCTAACAAATAACAAGAGATTTATTAGATCAAGAGAATTAAAACGAAGCAAATACCTGACTTCCAGTATCAATGCAGTTTAACGGTGAGTTTGTGGTAGTACTCCAGAAACGAATGCTTCGGTCTGCAGTACCTCCTCCAGATGCAAGAAGTCCACTTGAATGAGGAGACCACGCAATAGCTTTAACAGCTGCTGTATGCTCACAGAACTTCAGGATGGGCTGGGTGGAGTTTTGATTCCAAACAAGTAGCTGCAAACATAGAAAACAAATTATTAGTAACCTATGTCAAGAAGAGATTAAAAAGACAATAATGCAGTGGCACAGCTTGATGTTATATACCTTGTTATCATTTCCACCGGATGCTAACTCACGGTTATCATAGGACCACTTCAGTCCACAAACCTTTGAAGAACCAAAAAAATGGGGAATTCAATCATTAAGTCATACACATTAGGTAGCTAGTTTAATAAGATAAGGTCACTGCAAATATAAATAAGACTAACCTCTGATTTGTGCCCAGACAGTTTACTGACAAAGTCCTCCTGTACACGTATGTCTCGTTGGTAAATGTTTTTATCCCGGCTACCAGAAGACAAAAGAGATGAACTCCAGGCCAAGGTCCCAACACGTAATCGATGACCCTCCATAGTTCTTATTGACTTGCCTTGAGATACATCCCAAATCTACATAAAGAAAGGTTAAGAGGAACTTAGCAAGTCCTAGGGATGCAATAAATGTACTCAACATCACAAAACAAGTAAAAGATGACTTTTGACAACATGTTTTATGGGTCAAAATATCACAAATTCAGAATGTTTAAGGTGGCAATGATGCACCGGGCACCTACCTCTAGGTCAACTGAGTATGGATATGGATCCAAAGCAAAGTTTCAACCAAGCGGGCAAATAAAGTTTATGTATGTTAATTGAAAGTAGAACACATCATGTGCCTATGTACTCCATTAATACATAACTATCAAATGAATAGAAGTCACCAAAACAAAGAGGCTAAGTTTATTAGACTCACTAACACGACAAACTTATGTTTAACATCAAAAGTCAAGTTTAAGGTAGCAGGATATGCAATTAACAATCACTATAGCACAACTAGAATAGGGGGAAAAGACTTGATAGTGCATTTAATAAACTGTCGTTAGTCTGGTACCATACTAGACTCACTTATGTCAGCCTTGGCTTTAAGTGTAAGTGAACCGCTCTTTCCAACCAATGGGGTCTGAACAGGAGCATGGATCTGATATCAAACAAATGCAAGACATAGACAGAACTTGCACTTGTAGTTCCATGCCCCGCATAGCAGTCTAGCTTTAGACGAGGGTTCTACTCTAAATTATTTAATTTTAATTGCATTTTATGTGTTCAACAATCAATTTGAGCAAATCATTTCATTACCGGAATAGCAACATATAAGATCAGCACAATTACATAAAAGCCACCTTGAAATATCATTTACATGACCTATACGTAGAACAATCCCGTTGTCAATAAGTCGTTCTTCTTGTATAGGGTTAAACTAAACTGAAGAACAAAAGATTTGGAATGAGTGTTTAGGATTGTCATGGTTCAAAGTTATGGTAACTTCAAGCCAGAGAGTTCAAGTGTCCAGGTGTTTAGACCACCCAGGTATCGAATTCAACCTTAAGCTGATATCGGCTAAAGGCTGGGAGGTTGTGTCCTGTCATAACCATCTGGAACACTCAGGTACCGATTAGGGAATTTGAGGCTATATAAGATATTGACCGACCACAACTAAACAGATGGAATGAAGCTTTTTGCTTGGACTTTGGGTGAAGATAAATTAAAAACAAATCCCCTATAATCCCGAAGATACTATAGGAAAAGATAAGATGCTTATATTTTTAACTAAAATATCCAAAATCAACTTTCCAGTATTTTATATCTTTTCATATCTTAACATACACGTAGAGATATCAGTTGTTGAATCTACAACCCTAATGTCCAAATGCCTGGACACTTAAACTCTCTAGCTTGAAGTCACCATAACTTTGAACCAAGACAATCCTAAATACTCATTCTAAATCTTTTGTTTCTTGGTTTAGCATAACCCTGGACTAGAACAGTAGTATTAATTTGTCCTCCTCATAATTTCATTAATGTGAGATGTGTTCCAGGTTAAGTGGGTACTTTGGTTCCAAATAAAATGGAAAAATAAAGAAAAGGAACAATTTTATCCCATGTTTTAGTGCGTAATAATGAAGAATGTACATAAAGCTGAACCATAGATATAGACAGCAAACACAAGACAAAACATGAGCCGTGTATATTAAAAACTAAATATTTTCAGGGATATTTGATGCACACACACGTGAAAACATCTTAAAATGTAATAACATAAGCCTAAAACTAACCTAATGTGCAACAAAACACATTTATAAGCTAAACAAGAAGAAATCATTAAGATTAACGCATTTTGTCTACAGGAGTATTGCATGAAGTTGTCAGTGTCATGAAAGTACTGTAGAGAGCATTTAGATTGCTAACATTCTGATAAGGTTTAATTGATCGACATGATGTCTACCACCATCTAATGATCACTTCCATAACTATCTTCCCCTTCCTTCACATCCACCCCAGCAACTTCATATTAATTCCTTGAAAATATATTTCCCAGCAAAACAAAATACAGAATTTCATCATTAACATTTACCAAGGGTTCCTATTCCACTCTATTTCTTCTTTGCTAATGTTTTTTTTTTTTTATCAGCCTTCTTTGCTAATGGTGAGCTTACCAAAATACGCTGTTATCAGAGTAACAATTTACATCTAGAATTCTCGATGGATTTTAGTGTTTGTCATAAGCACATGCTATATAAAATGCCACTGCAACTGCCATCACTATACAGAGACCTTTGTCATATTATATGTCATGCTAATGCCCTTCCTATACGGATACCTTTCCTAACACGACAAAAGTATGTCTTTGATTCTTTGGAATTATAGTACATGGCTAGTTATGTATAACTCGTCACAAAGGGTACAAGTACCATCGTGAAAGAATAGCAGAAAAAAAATCCTCAACAGACAGGGTGCACTGAATCTGCTAAGAATACCCATAAAAGAATCATGCTTAACCTAGGACACTTAAAAAACCTTAAAAGAGCTAACTGTGGATACAATTTCATGAGATTGGCTTTCCATATGAACTCTTACCTGGACTTTTCCACTGTTTGATCCAACAGCCAAGTAAGTACCAAGCGGAGCCCAGCCAACTGAACAAACGGAGTCATCAACCCCCAAATCGCATAGCTTAGTTACCTGCGCATTCGTCACTTTCAATATTCAGCTCCATCTTAAGCACACCAGCAAATAATATAAAACGCAGACAAAGGGAAACAAAAAACAATACAAGTTATGAAACACAACATCCCCGAGTAACATCATCGACATGATAGCTCAATTTTATTTTGCTTCGCACAAGCACCCTGGTTTGAAAACAATCCTAATCAAAGCGAAGTCTCACCCTAAATACGAACATAATTCCCAGCTAAAATTCAAGCTTTGGTTTGCTATAAGAGACTTCTAGCTAATCTTAACCCCCAGAGGTATGAATGCTCGATATTCATCAGATAGTTTTAGATACGAGTAAGCTTAGGACTATGGATCAAGGATTAATCTCGTAACCGACACGAAAGACCAAAATTTGTGGGAACGTCTTAGTACAACCAGGAATCAAAGAAACAAAGATCCTAACAGTGGTTACCAAAACCAATTAGTCATAAAAAAGAAAATATATAAACCTTGCTGCTAGAAGCATTCCACAAATAAACAGAGTTTTCCAGAGCCACAGCCAAGACATTGCTGGCGGACCAATCCACGAGATTCAGATAAAAATCGTCTTGCAGAGCCGGCGCATCCAGAACCTAAAACACAACATTGCAATTATACCAAACACCGCAAAACAAAACCTCTCAGAACAGGAACAGACAAAAAAAAAAAAAAAACCTAAAAAGACGAAGGAGGGATCTTTCGAGGTCGCTTAAGAGGCTTATGATTGTAGTCATAGCCAGGGAGAAGGACATCTTGGGAAGTAAAAGGAGTGAGAGAAAGAGAGTGCATGGACTGTCGAGTCTCCGATTTGAAACGAAATATATTAGGGCTTTCGAATTTGTTGGGTGTGGAAGGTCCAAACAAGGCACTCCGTAGCGCACTGCCATAGGGGCTGCAACTACAACCGTCTTCCGTGGACGGCGTTAGGTTAAACAGAGCGAAATTGGAAGCGGATCTGCTGGGTATGAAGCGGTCGGAGTAGATTGTTTTGGAAGGTGATTTGAAGCGATTGGAATCTAGCATTCGTTTGACATGGTTGTGCTGAGAAGAGGACATTGGAGGAGGTGGAGTGAACGATTCGTCCATAATAATCAAACCTGACCAAACCCTTTTCTCTTTCCCCCTTATTTTTCTTTTTCTTCCTTCGATTTGATGAAATGGGAAGTCCCCAGAATTTTCCCGGGAAATAGACGCTTTTTTCGCGGGAAAAAAGTGAGAATGGCGCCTATTATCTATGATATTATCTCTTTCTCATCTCGCCCGACCACACACAATACTAGGTAAGGTAAAATAATTAGTCACTTTTTACTTTCATTCCTCAAATTTTAATGTCGTGGCAGTTGAAAATAGATTTATTTTTAGAAAATATAATCAGTTATTTGCTTAAATTTTAATTATAACCTTTTTAAAATTTTATTAATTTTAACTCAAGACGAATAACTTTAAGATCTTTCGATTTGTCTATTATATTTATTTTAATTAAATCATATTTATTTTTTTAAAATATTAAGTATGGTGAATTTTATAATTATTTGTTTTTTTATCAATAATAATTTAATGCTTGTGAGAAATATAATTTTAAAAATGTAAATATTGTATACCGTATTTACTATGTAATTATTTCCATTTTGGAGTTCGTATTTGTCATTATTGTCACTACAACAATTTATAGTTTAGATCACACTAAAATAGACAACGGCTAAATAAATGTAGCCTAAACATATAATAAACAACATTTTTATAAATGATGTATAAATATCATGAAAGTCCATGATTATATAATTGTTACTTTAAACTATGTGGACAAAACTAGTAAAAATGTGGTCTAAAAACATAGGTAAGGTATACATTCAACATGTAAAATTGTTGTTTATTGTGAGAATTTTAAGCAACGGTTTTAAAAATATTGTCATACTAAAAACCGTTGTCTATTACCTATAGCTACACTCACCTATACAACGCCTAAAAAATTGTAGTCTAATCTTTAGACCACGGTTTTTATAATTTATATCATAATTTTATGTTGTTGTCTAAAGTGATTTTTGTTGTAGTGTGTGTAACGTATTGGTCATAATTACTATATAACATTTGTAAGCAAAACTTAAGGTTTGAAAATTATACATTTAATATAATTTATATCTTAATCATTAAATTTAACAGTTGAATTATATATAATTAATACGTCCAGTAGTCATATTATTTTAATATAAAATAATCATTTAATATTTTAAAATACTGAACTAACAACATTAAATATGACAATGATATCCATAATGGTTATCATTGATGTTAAACATATAATTAACTGAATTAAATTGGATTAATGAACCTGACAAAAGTAGACGGAAAAATAACAACACAGAAAACTAAAAAAATTAAGTACTAAACAATAGTTTACCTTTTTCAAAACAATTAAAAATAATTCATTCCCAATTTTCCCATTTTAACAGAACAAATGCCTCCCCAGCTCAGTAAACACCAATTCAATTCATTAAGGGGCCAAGATAACCAAATTTCAGTATAAAACCAGACTCAAGTTTTTAGGTTTTTTTAACAATGTAGGGTAATTTACTTTTGAAACTAAGATGGAGTAATTTTTTAAAAAATGTTGTGCTGTTTGGCATGACTTCATTAAGAAAGAAGTCCAATAGCACCGAATTATTTGATTTTATTGAAAACAATGAAATGTTGACATAAATTCTAGTTAAATATAAGAAGAAGAATGTATGTAACCGAATTTTTAAAGAAAAAAAATATCTTTTTAACTTTTAGATAATAATGTTCTGGTTAAAAATAAAAAATTTAAAATTTTTAAAGTTTTTACTCAAATTAATATTTTAATTATTTTTTTTTAATTTTAGATGTTCAATACTTTTTTTTCTGTTTTTTCTGTTAGAACACAAATTCCATCACTTTCATAATTTCTGAATCAAGTTACCCAGATTGATGAAAAAAGAACTGAAGCTTTTATTGCAAATTTGGAGCTACGTGTGAACTTTGAGGAAACGATGAACGTCCCTTTAAGTTTGTCAAACTATAACAAAAAGTGACAGTTTCTTTACATCTACCTGTATGTGTGCACCTGCTGGTATGCAGAAAATTCACTTGCAGCAGACACAGTCTCTTGATTTCATATAAAGAAAAAAACAGTGGGAAAAGCGTGTGCCGCCGCCGCAAAGGGTTGCGCAGTTCATTGTTCAGCGGAAGTTAACGGTGGTGGAATAAGTGAGTCCCACGTTCCAGTTTGCAGGAGCAACATTCCATGCAATAATGGTTTCCCTGGTGCTGTACGAAGTAATCCTGAAAGAAAGAGCTTGGCCACCAAGAGTTGCAAATGCTTGATACGAAGCACCCCAGTTGTGGCTCATGTTGATCCATCCACTTCTGCTTCCTCTCACCGACATGCTCGAAATATCTCCGCCACCACCCACGTTCATCACGTACACCAATAACCAGTACCCGTTTCCTTGAAAAGAGAATCGAATCCCTCCCTTTCTCACACATGGCACTCTGCATCATCATCGTCATCATCATCATCATCATGAACTGTATAACAAATTTATGAGATTGAATGATTTATTTATTTGCTAATTCACCTGCGGTACATAACAGGGACGATGCCGGCTTTCCACTGCGCGATTTTCATGAAAGCGGGTTTGGCCATGTCGAAATGCACTCGTGGTGGGTTGCACCAGCCGCCGTTGTCGGAGGGTTGCGCCCAGTTCGGAGGGCAGAGATTGGTGGCGGTCACCGTCGTAAAGGCAACGTTTTTATAACACGCACTTGATTGGTAACATTTTATCTGATAACAGGTTCCGCACGCATAACCATTGTTGAACAACGTAGAACTTAAAGCCGCCGTGTCTGTCCCGTAACCATTTTGAAATAAATTCCCGTACCCGCATGCTCCTCCTGCAACAATCGTATACTAGTAATTTCAAGAACACTAGAATATGGTAGTGATGAGAAACACACACATACATATACATACCCATAGTGGCAGAAGCAGTTTCATCACCGTAAAAGGTGGCATGGGCGAGAGCCCATTGACTGGGTCGAAATATTCCCGCAGCCATTGCTTGCTCTCCCATGAACATCAGAATGAACGTTGCAAAGGCAAAGAACAAGGTAGAAGCTTGAAGAGTTGAAGCCATGGTGATGTTTTGAATAGTTTAACTGTATGATGATATGATGATTGACTGGTGCATGTATCGTTTATATAGGAAGTTCAATTTCTAGGGCACGTTTTGGCTTAGTGATTCCCACGATTGCAAAGTCAACAATATTGTTGTTGTTTTTTTTTTGCTCTCGCAGCAATATGGTTTGACAAAGGTGTATATGTACGTAATCGACAAGACAAGACAAATCCCGAACCCTGACCATGAAAGATGATTCATCCACAGACCACATAAGAAAAAAAAAAAGGTATATATTTTTAGTGAAAAACGTGCAGACAAGTTTTGTATGTTCGTGTGATTATAAAATTCATTCACATTAGACATTGTACTATTTCTTTGAACTATAATTAATTAGTCAATAACATTTTAAATATTGACTTTTGTATTTAATTTGAGTCTATAGTACAACCACCGACTCCACTCTTTGAACTAACAAAGTCCGCTAACCCTCCCACCAAGAACAAAACAAAACAAAAAAAATGCGATGTGAGTTAGGATAGTGAACTAGCTCGCAGTAGTTTGACCTACATAAGTTCGCAGTCTACATGGATTGGTCCGCGATCCGCATAAAAAAAACTTACACTTGTGTATATTAGTTACTTTTTTTTATGGACTCTTGAATTAACGTTCCAGATTCTTGTATAATTGAAAAAGATAAGTATTATATATTTTTTAATGTGCTAAAATTTAAAGAATACATTGTGTATGTCATAGTATGAATATGAATATGATAAAAATGTTTTATCATCTAACTTCCAAAAGTTTTTACTTAATTTTGTGAACTTCTTAAAGTTCCAGTTTTTAAACATTGAAAGTTTTATCATAAAAACTAACAAAAAATAAAAAAACAAGTCAACCCACGGGCTAAGTGATGTGTGAGACAGGCCAATGATTGCAGCCCGCATAAATTGTGCGTGTCGGAGTGGGCCAGCCCGCAATGTACGGGTCTTATGCGCACGGAACCTAAATGGGTCGGATTGACTCGTATTGTCACTCCTAACAAAAATGTTTGTTTTTCAGAGGAAATTGTATTTTATCAACATCTCCTTTTTCTTCTGGAAGCAAAAGGAACCAAACACATAAATTTTGTACAAGATTATTCAAAGCCCTAGCTCACTTTCAATTTCTTTAGTTTGTGCCATAGGCCTTTTCTTTTAAATTTTCAGATTATTTTGACTAAAATTAAGTAAATCTGATCCCACCACTGTTCTTTTTCTTCATCAAGCTGTTACTTTTTATCTAAATATTGAAGAGTTTATCATCGATTTGATATATTAAAAAAATGTTGATAGTTAAGGATTTAGAAGTTTAATGCTTTATTTTCTAAAGTGAATGGATTTTATAGGACACAAATAAGGTATGGAGAAGGAAAAAACTAAGAGTTTTTTTTTTTCAATTTTAGGTTAAATTTAATTTTTAATTGGAGAGATGTTTCGAGTCAACTAAAATTTTTAACAAATAAACTAGCCAAATGTAGGAGCTTTTTATGTGTCATCTTAGGAAAATTACCTTTTGACAAACAAAATTTTAACAAACTTAACAAATTTTCTAAAAATAGAATTAACATTGATTAATTTTTTATTTTTTAATAAAAATAAAATAATAAAATTATATTTTTTTACCTGAATAAGAAAGTTTGTCAAAACTTTGTTAAAAATACTTTGTTAACATATCATTGCTCGTCATCTTATAAGTTACTGACAAATTCTTCTTCTTATTAATATTATTAATTATATCGTTTACACTTAGTAATCACTGACCAATACGTAAAGATTTCTTTAAACAATGACTATTAAAATTTATCTTAAATGATTCTATTATATAAGAGTGAAAGGCATATATATTAATTAGAGAAATGATAGATTGACACCCACATTTGACCACTTTTTTTATCACCTTCATAGGTTACAAGTTAATTTGTCTTGAATTACAAGTTAATTTTAAGATGGTAAAAGAAGTGATCAAATATGAGTATTAACCTATCATTTCTCTATTAATTAGGGTATATGTTAATTTAAAACTTCTTGATAAATTAATTAATTGATTAAATAAATTTATCCGTCAGCTAAAACTAACTTGGCCAGAAATTAAAAATAATAATTTAAAAATATTATACGAGAGACTTCTATATAAAAAATCTCATTTTATTCTAGTTTTCTTTCTTCAAATCCTATAGAAATTTGTCAAAAAATTATAGCTTGCTAAAGCCTAAAGCACGCCAACAAATAAAAATCCCCCACCAGGGCAGTTTCATAACTTTTTTAGATTGTTTTTTTGTTACAAAAGAAATCATGTAACTCATCTCTTCCAGTGGACGATCCTGCATTTGTTTACTAAGTTCATAAAATTACAACTTGTACTTGTATATATGATGTACCACAGTGAGAATAATGATTACTTTCATGGCCTATAGAAGAACAGCGACCTTGAGTTTCTGGCTTGATAAATTAGTCTCTAGCTTCCACATGTAAGTAGTAGTTTCTGACCCTCACCACCTCAACTAATTGCAGAAAACAATAGTATGAAGCTAAAAACCTTCAGGTATATGTATAACATTTAGATTAAGATGTCTTAGCAGAAAAGTCCCATAAAAACAAGGAAAAACCCCACTCACAAAACAAACATGAAGCTGTTCTCATGCCAGAAATATAATGCCAATGTACCTCAATTTAGGCACTGCTTCCTTCCGGTAATGTAATCAATCTTGTTCTTGAATCATACACCATTTTGGTTTCACAACTGAGGCAAAATATAAACTTGGGTTGTTAAACTAATGATCTATCACAGATCATATATCATAAATCACAGTATTAGTCTAATTATAGGGTGGGGATAGTGCCGGGTATGTCACAATATCACGGTATGTGAAAACATACTTCAATCCAATACTCAAGATTGTATTTCAGAATGACTTGTTTTTGATTCTGCAACACCCTTTTCTTAAATAGGCACTGCAGAATATCTTTACATT
>Ga0214544_1005206_pt1 | contig 25435 bp, 17 predicted proteins | sample CNSS3metaG_FD_160074 | JGI IMG/M metagenome (GOLD analysis project Ga0214544, IMG submission 160074) | Root nodule microbial communities from cowpea collected in UCLA plant growth center, Los Angeles, California, USA - CNSS3 | ecosystem: Host-associated > Plants > Roots > Nodule | place: USA... | reverse complement strand
TTATTTACTTTGAACTTATAGACTACGTTCCTTGTTTTTATGAATGTTATATCTAGTTATAAACAAATATCTAAATGTTAGAATTTTTTCATATCATATGTTTTATGAATTATATGCAGTCAAAAGGTTAATAAATAAAATTAAGGGAATTTGAAAAGTAAAAACATCAATAAATAATGAATTGTATTGTAGGGGTAAAAAATGGAGTTTCAGTACTATTATACAGTATAAAGGATTTAAAACCACATCCAAGAAATAGGTACTAGGGTTACAATACCTCAGATAACTACCAGGGATTATCAGGGGTTTAAAACTGTCGATAATTAGCAGGGGTTTTAAAACTGCCGGTATTTACCGGGGTTTTAAAACCGCTGGTAATTACTAGGGGTTTGAAATCGCTGGTAAATACCAAGGGTTTCAAAACTGCCGATAAGTGCTGCTTTACTAGGGGTTAGTCAAAATTGCCGGTAATCCGTTAACGACGCTAGTTTTTCTAGGGGAAAAACAAGCCGTCGGAAACTCCTTTAACGAAGGTTAAAACCCCTGGAAATGCCATAAATAACCTCTAGTAAAAATTGTTTTTGTTGTAGTGAGATAGAACTACTAGGTTGTGGTTAACATTAGAGAAAATATTCATAATGAAGTTTATTTGCAATAAATTTTTTATTAAGAAGCACTTGTTTAGGCTTCAAATGAAAAAAGGTTCGTCATTGAAAGAATATCTTGATGAGATAAATGCAATTTTAATGGAGCTAAAATACACAAATGTGAAGATGGAAGATGAACATCTAATAGTGATTCTTATAATTAGTCTTCCCCCTTTATTTGTGAATTTCAATAATTCCTTGAGTGTTGGAAAAGACTATATCACAATAGAGGAAGTGAAGTATTGCCTTTAATGGGAGATTCAACATAAGCAAAATGATAGGGTAGACAAGATTGGGTCATTTGTGTTAACAATGATGTTGTTAAAGGGAATATCAACAAGAAAAAATGTAAGAAAAAGAAAGATCAATTTGAGAGCCATATGCAATTATTGCAAAGAATTAAGTCATTGGGAAAAAGGTTATCCCAAGAGACGAGGCAAAGATTCTTTAGTTGCTATGACTCATAATGGTTCAACGTGGATTATTTTGAAGCGTGGATCTAGACTATGGTTTTACTTTTCATATGTGCCTAAGTTAAATCGAGTTTCAAACATAAGAGGATAAAGTTAGTGATAATGTTTTAATAGACAATGATAATACTTGCAAGGCTATGCGCATAAGGTTTATTAATATTTACATGCAAGAAGGTGTAGTGAGGACATCATATAATATTCGTCATATTTAAGAATTGAAGAAGAACATGATTTTAGTAGTTTCACCAAATGTCAAAGGGTTCACTTATAGTGTTTAAGGAGGTGAGATGTGAGTGTAGTAGGGAAAATGAGTTTTATTGTAATTCAAGGGAGCAATGTAGGGAATTTTTATATCTTAGAAGGTTGAACTTTGATAGGATTCACATCATTTATCTCTAATTCTACGTCTAATAATGCTTTGTATCATATACCTCTACAACCACATAAATGAGGCGGGGAAGGAAGTGTTGTGCAATCTTGAATTACTAGGTAACCATTAGATGAAAGATTTGTAGTGTTATCTTCATTGCATGGACCAAAAACAACAATAAAGGCCATTTTTGAAGGCAATACATAAAATGAAGGAAATTTTAAACTATGCTCATTATGATTATTGGGATCTTTAGAGTTTCATCATTAGGAGGCATGAGGTACTTCTTTTGTCATTGATGATTATTCAAGGATGACTTTGCTATTTACAATGAAGTAAAAATATAAAACTTTTAATCATTTCAAGCATTGGTCTACTTTATGTTTAAACAAACTGGTATGATGGTATAAGATTTGAGGATGGGATATGGATTGGAAACATTATGAGATGAAAGCATTGTGAGGCACTATACTATTCACCATACTCCACAACAGAATAGGGTACTAAAAGGATGAATAAGACCTTGTTAGAAAAAGTAAGGTGTATGTTGTCTCAATATGGGTTCGATAAAAAAGGTACTACATTAAAGTTGTCAGCACAACATTCTTCTTGTTGAATCATTTTTCATTTACAACCAATGGATGAAAGACTTCATTTGAAGTATAGTTTAGCAAATCAACAAACTATTCAGTGTTAAAAGTATTTGCATGGCTTGAATATTATCTAGTAGTTGATGGTAAGTTAGCGCATGAAGCTAGAAAGGGAATGTTTGTGAAAGTTTTTAAAATTTGATCATATCTAAGCAAAAGATGATTATGAGTAGAGACATAGCTTTTGATGACATTTCTATAAATTTGAAGGGAATTCATGTAAGTCTAAAGTGGTAGTAAATGGAGGTAAGATATGTCACTATTTAAGCGATTGAGCAACCTTCTGAAACATCATCTTGTTATACTAAAAGGAATTTTCAGGGGTTGCATTTACATTTGCACCAATCAAAGTACGGAAATGAGATCGTCCAAAAATATCCAATAATTGCAATTCAAAGGTCTACAAGGGTGAACAAACCTCTCATGAGGTACGAGGCTGATGGGGTGATGACCTTTACTTTGAGTGTAGCAAAAGATGTGGAAAAGTCGTTTGAACCTAGTTGATATTGTATTGTAATTGTTTGTTTAAAGTTAGATGAGAGGACCGTGACCATGTATGAAAATTACCATTTTGAAAAGTGAAACATGGGATATAGTGAAGCTACTTAAGGATAGAAGAGTTGAAAATGCAAAATGGGTCCATTAGAAGGAAAATTGATGTTGTGAGCTTGAAACATGTAAGGACAAAGTCAGACGATCAAGAGCCTCTAATGTTGTTTTTGAAGTTAGACATTGTGGCGTATTTAATGTTGAACCTGTAAAATTTAGAGCTCATCTGATGGAAAAAATACTATAGTTGAATCTTCTCACTAGTAGTTAGACATATGTCCATTAAAGTTATGTTGAATCTTGTGTCATCCACGGACATGGAATTGGATCAACCTAGATTGAAGACCACCTCTCTCCATAGAAACATTGAGAAGGATATTCTAATGTCTCAACTCTAAGGTTTTATGGTGCAAAGAATTTAAGACTAAGTTTATAAATTGCAAATATTGTTGTATGATTTGAAGCAATCTCTAAGTTAATGGTATAAGAGGTTCGACGAGTTCATTATATTTAATGGTTATAATAGAAGTTATAATGATGCTTGTCTTTATCATAAGAAAGTGGAGGACAAATCCTAGGTATACCTTCTATTGGTGCAAAAGGGGTGGGGTGAATAAAGCCTGTAGACATTTTAAAATCTTTTTGCACAAACATACTATTGTGCATAAAAATAATATAGAGAATAAGGCAGATAAGAATGCAACGCAAGGATTTATACTGTTTCACCTCCACATGCTTAATTAACACCTTTGACTAGCACGAATATCAACCTCTATATGTATCACAAATTAAACCTTCTAAACACAATTATAAACCTCTCTAAGTTACAATGAGTTTCACCTCTCTAGGTATCCTGTCTCATTCTCCCTCTAAGATAGAAAACTAACAATTACAATGAAAATAATCTCTTATGCAGGAGAATTCAATCATGCTCACACGGTATAACTTCACTTTGTAAAGGATTTACAATTGTTTACACACAACCCAATACCACTCTATGTAACATAAGCTCATGTAGCATTCTCTCTTTTTCTTTCTCTTCAAGAATTGATTTGAAGTGTTTAAACACTTTGATATTTTCTCTTGCATTCTTTTTCTTCATCTAGGTCTTAGTATTTATAATTGTACTTTGTCATTTGATCATTGATGAGTATTTAGTTCTTCATATTTTGTGTATCTTTAAATATCTTCTCTTTTCTTCATCTAGAAGTTCTTGATATAACAATAGGAGTGTATTGCTTCATGTGAATTATTTCTTCTTTCTTTTTGATCCATTCAACAATTTTAATAAAACGGCTGTAATTTTAGCACAAAAACAGATGAACAAACCAATTCAATGTAAAAGTTTAAGTGGCACATGTGGCACGAAGAAAACGAGAAATGCACTTGAGAATTAATTAATCATGCACATGCACTTAAAGCATAAAAGAAGTTTTCATGAAACTATATATGCATCAACAAAGTAGTAGATAAAGAAAAAATAGAAAAAAGAAAAAAAAAAGTATTGGCGCATGAGAAATATCATTAGATTTTATTAATGAATATTATGTAGACACATTTAGAACAAAAGAATAATATTGTAGTGGTTTTCTTTCCCTTTTGGCGGCATAGAACTAAAATCCTACGTTACCTCTTTGATTCAACACTAGTACATTATTTATTTATTTTGTTTTAATCTGTTGGATTTGCAAGCAAAACCTTGAAATGGGATAATCCAAATGTAATTTTTTTATATTTATTTTTAATTGATTATTAAATATGCTGACTTACATAAATACAATTTTTTTTAAAAATAAAGTTATACATTGTTAAATTAAATTATTACAAAATATATTTTAAGAAATTCCTTATATTACATAGTTTAACATTAAGTATCAAATTAATAAAGGGACTAACATTTGATGATTAAGATCATGCTACCCTTGAATACCAGAGATCCCAAGAAAACTTGATACAATGCAGTGCACTAATGTAGGTTTCGCTAGTAGACAAGTACCTATAAATTTTAGACACATGAAAACTAAAAAATATATATAGCATTGGAAATTTAATTCCAATGTTTTCTTCACATAGGAAAATCATCAAGCATGGGAGAGGAATCATAAAAAGAGAATCTTGTTAGCTTCATCTATTGACAGTTCATATTTCTATTGATCTTATAAGCCCTCAAACGTCATGCAAATCACTATTAACATACAGAGGGGATTTTATCATTCTTAGGGGAGAACTTTTGCAATATACTACGTAATTTCATTTTAGTTCTTTTTCGAGTATAAAATCATAAGTGTTCTTAGATGGGATTTATACAAGAATGGCAGTGCCTCAAGTCTTTTTCATCATCAAACCACAGAAAACTAAAGTCGTAAAGGTTTTAGTAACTTATTAAATAAAAGGTATAATTAGTCGTATAGTATCCAGTTTGGGACTAGGGTGTCAAATAGCTATCCGGTTTTAAAAAAGTGTCAATTGCATCCTAACTTTTGAAAAAATGCTTTAATTAGGTCCCTTTCAGACAGAGTTGACTAACGTTGTTAGTCAACGTGCCACGTGTCAGTATGTAGTTTTTTTGATTTTTTGTAATTTTTTTTAAAATTTTTAAATTTTTTTTTTAAATTTTTTGAAAAAAAAATAAAAATGCCATGTGTCAAGTCCCTGTCAATGCCACGTGGCATTGTCAGTGCCACGTGGCATTGTCAGTGCCACGTGTCAGTATCACTATCAGATGCTATTGTGTTGATTTCGATTTAGTCCCCATATATGTTTTTTTGTTTCAATTTAGTACCTAAGTATGTGTATCTGAGTCAATTTTATCCCAATTTTTTTTAATAATTAAAATCCATTTTTTTATAAAATTAAAAGTAATTAAGTATAAAAGTTTAACAAAAATTAAGTATTTGATATTTATATTAAACCGGGTACCTATTTGACACCTTAGCCCCAAACTGGGTACTATACGACTAATTATACCTAAATAGAAAATACAAGTTAGCTTTATGGTCGACTAGTATCCTGCATCTCTGTCACTAAAAGTATCCTTAACCAACTACAACAAAAATATCACTTTAGACAACGACATAAATATGTGATGTAAATTATAAAAACCATGGTCTAAAGATTAGACCATAATTTTTTAGATGTGGTATAGGTGAGTGTAGCTATAAGTAATAGACAACGGTTTTTAGTACAACCATAATTTAAAAATTGTTCCTTAAAATCCTCACAATAGATAACAGTTTCTCAGGTTGATTTTAGACCTAACCTATATTTTTAGACCACATTTTTACTAGTTTTGCCCACATAGTTTAAAACAATAGTTATATAATCATGGACTTTCATGATATTTATACAACATTTATAAAAATGTTGTTTATTATATGTTTAGGCCACATTTATTTAGTCGTTATCTAATTTAGTGTGGTATAAACTACAAAATGTTGTAGTGACCATATATTTGTCTAATAGAGCATCCTAGTTTTCCAATGGGTAAAAAGAAAAATAAAATCAGTGATATTTTTAACAGGGTACAATAATATATAGAGAAAATATACAGTGTAAGTTGGACATTGGGTACAATTTTTCAAAATTAACCATTAATCATAGTTCTACAAAGTACAAAACAGTTATAGCATACTACCAATATGTAGACCTAGAGTGGAAAAAATAATAATAGAAAAAAGTAAGGTTCTCCAAACAAGCACAACTTGGCCACAAATATATCTCGACGCCATTGAGCAATAGCCCCATCTATTTTTGGCTTTCCTCCATTAAATTTCACTTGATGTGAACATGCACATGTGGAGTGATATTACTCAACTCCAAAAAGCATCACACAAAATTTAACTAAAATTAGAAACGGGCAGGCAGGTCCGTAGAGCAGGACTACGAGCGGGGAAGTTCGTAGAGCAGGACTACGAGCGGGAAGGTTCGTAGAGTAGGACTACGAGCGGGGAGGTTCGTAGAGGCAGGACCATGAGCAGGCAGGTTCGTGTGAGCATCATAAATCCTGAGTCCATGGCTAACTATTTGTGTGATTGAAGGTTGAAAAGCCTTGGGGGTTAAGGTATTGGCCAAGAACTAACTAGATTAAAATTAGTTGGGTAATTGATATTATTAATGTATATGTTATTTTCATTATGAGCTCACCCTTTCTGTTTGTGTTTGGCGATGATCGTGTGATTCGTTACACGGGAGCAGATGTTATTACAGGTGATGCTGGCAATGCATAGAGACGGAGAGAGGGATAGATTGGGGTCTTGAACTAGGAAATAAATTATGTTTTCTTCGGTTTTGTCGGATTTTGAAATTTGTAATAAGTTTATTACTTTAGCTTTAATCGAATTTTGGCGCATTGAATAATGTTTTAAATTTTTCCGCATTTGGAATTAATAAAATTTTGTCGTTTGATCTTCATTTTCTTATTTTTTTTAATTAAGTAATTTTCAGTAGGGATGTTACAATAGTAGTTGCAAACAACCCAATAGTTCAAAGGTATGATTTTATTATTTTTTAAAAGGTGTGATTTTTATCCATTCTTGTTCTTTTAAAAGGTTTCATTTTTATGTAAAATAGTTTGATATTTTTGAAATCCTAATATACTTTTCACTATCTCAAACCCTACTATCTAATTTCTCTGCACCATTGATTCTGATCTTTTCTTGATCTTCATGTTTTGCGAATCAAGTGTTTTAGGGATTTCTAGCTAAAGAGGTGCTAAAGGATTCATATGGAAATTGTTTTTTGACCCGTTGGAAACCATATCAGTAAGCTTCGTGCTTTTCTTGAAGCGAATTGGTAATTTATCATTTTTTTGAAATTTTGTTTCATCTGCATTTTGTACCTTCTTTTCTGATTTTAAATTTGAAAGAAAATATTTTCCCATAGTGTGAATTTTAGGATTAAATGAAAGACTTCACAGTTTGAGTTGACCTAGATAGGTGAGAGCTTTGGGGTGTTGGATGAGGAAAAAGTCATTCAATGAAAGAGTTTCTTGGGCTATTGGAGGGATGGTTCTAATAGTAGGTTTGTGTTTGTAAGGTTCGAAAGCACTCCTTTTATTTCCTATTATTGGGTTTTTGTTATCTACTTTCCTTTTGCTCATTCATTGAGAAAGATTCCTTTATAATTATTGTTGAAATGATGTTTATCTTTTTATATATTGTGTTCAAGAACATAGAAGAATAATTTATAGATGAGTGTTCATTGTATGTGATGTTGAGAACACAATTAAAGATGCTAATTTGTAGTTGAATCATTGACTTTCCTATTATAATAAAATGAAATCTGATTGTACTTTGTACTCTCACTTTCTTGTTATAATAAAATGAAATCTCACTTTCTTAAAGAATCAATTGTTGTATGTTTCTTAATTGTGTTGTTGCTCTTTGCAGGTACAAACTCTTCTTCAATAGATGGTAATTTGTTAGTTCTAATAATCGGTTTGGTGTTTGTAAGGTCTCAATGCACTCCTTTTATTTCCTGCTATTGGATTTTTGTTATCTACTTTTTTTTTCATTCATTGAGAAAAGATTCCTTTGTAATTATTGTTGGAATGATGTTTATCTTTTTATATATTGTGTTCAAGAACATAAAAGAATAATTTATAGATGAGTGTTCATTGTATGTGATGTTGAGAACATAATTAACGATGCTAATTTGTAGTTGAATCCTTGACTTTCCTATTTTAATAAAATAAAATCTCACTTTCTTAAAGAATAAATTGTTGTATGTTTCTTAATTGTGTTGTTGCTCTTTGCAAGTACGAACTCTTCCTCAACAGATGTTAAGTTGTTGGGTTTAATTTACAATGCATGTAAATTCTAGGTTAAAATACCTTTTTGGTTCCAATTTTTGTCAAGTTTTGTCAAATAAGTCCTAACTGTGGTTTTGTGTTCAAATAGGTCCCAATTTTTGTCAATTTTGTTCAATTTGGTTCTCTTTTGCTAACACTGTTTAAATCATTAACGGCCATGAACAGTGACTGCCACGTGTCACTTCGTGGTTTTTTTTGAATTTTTTTGAATTTTTATAATTTATTTTTGAATTTTTTTTAAATGTCCACGTGTCAACCCAACAGCGTACCACGTGTCAAAGTCAATGTTCTATATTCAATTTGGTTCCTATATTTGTTATTTTTGTTTACTTTAGTCCCAATTTTTGTTAAAATGAACCAATTTGGTCCCTCTCCAAATTGAAACCAAATTTAATTTTTATATTAAAATTCACATTTTTTATTAAATAATTTTATATAATATATTAAAATTCACATCATTATAATTTTGATATAAAAGTTAAATTTGGTCACATCTTCGATAGGGACAAAATTGGTCGATTTTAAACAAAATTGAGACTAAATTGAACAAAAATAACAAATATAAGGACCAAATTGAATATAGAACATTGACTTTGATACATGACACGTTATTAGGTTGACACGTGGACATTTAAAAAAATTCAAAAAAATAAAATTAAAATAAAATAAAATAAAAAATTTCAAAAAAACCACAAAGTGACGCGTGACAGTCACTATTCATGGTCGTTAATGATTTAAACGGTGTTAGCAAAAATGGACCCAATTGAACAAAATTGACGAAAATTGGGACATATTTTAACACAAAACCAAAATTAGAACTTATTTGACAAAACTTGACGAAAATTGGGATCAAAAAGGTATTTTAACGTAAATTCTAATGAATAAAGATTTTAAGTGCGATCAAAAACAATATTTTTGTGTTGTTTAAGTATGAAGTAAAAGTATTAATAATGTTGGGATTTTAGTTTTAACTTTTTGATATGTGTATATGTTTATAGGGTGCTTGGCATATAATTGTTTCTTCTACCACCTCTTTTTGATAATTCAACAATTCATATTGTGCTTTGTTTCATAGTGATATTTTCGTCTTGCATATGAATATGGCTTGTATTTTTAAAAAACAATATCACGATATGAGACAAATAACTTTGAGAACACTCTGATATATTGTTAAATTATTTAGAACACTTGTGGTGGAAGAGTTGTTCTTCACCCCATCAAGAATGTACCATTAGAATTTGAGCATGTGGAAAAAGGGATGCATTATATGGTGACCTTGCTGATTTAACTATGGTTGCAATGACTCTATTACGTTTTGAAAATGTGCATTGTGGTTTGTCATATGTTGTCAATAGAATATATGTGTTGATTTTCCTCTACTTTTTTTGTCCAGCAATGGAATTAGCTTTGGAGAAGTTAGTGAATTGGAAACTATGGAGTGTGTATAGTGTAATGCATCTTTACTTTTCTACTTTTAGTTTTCCTTTTTCGTGGAACTCAAAAATTATTTAATCTAACAAGTGGTAGATGAAAACAATGACCCTCAATTGGTAGATTTCATTGAAAGTGAGTTTCTGTCTAACAAATTCCACTCATTTTTGTTGTGATTGTATATGCACATGAATGACTTTTGGAATCTACATTGTTAGTATCAATGTTGTTAAAAAAATCAATTATTTTCTCATTTGGATTATGTCCGTCATATTTCTTATGAAATTGTAAATTGTTTGTGTAATTATTTTATGTTTTCCTCATTCTGTGAAGATTATTATTGATTATTTAATGTCAAATTTCTAAATTAGTCTTTTTTTAATCAGTTTTGGGTTAATTGATTGTGTGTATATAATTTTATGAAGTTATAAACACTAAAAAAATAGCCTACATTTTGAATTTTAATGTTTTCTATTTCCAATCTTTTAGGGAGTTTTGTTTCATGTTAGTATATTTTGTAATAAGTTCAGCATAGATATGTTAAAATTGTCAGTTAAGACAGTTGTGAATGAGTCTTTTTACTTTTCAGTTTTATAACTGTAACTCTCATGTATAAATACTCTCTCTCTTCATCAATCCAAAGATATAATGTGCCCAAATATATTGTGTATTCACGCAACTGTTCCAATAGAATTGGTATCCAAAGCCAGGTCAATCCAGGACCTGTGATGGTGACTTCAGAAATCACGTTTGACAGATTGCGAGAGGTTGTGAATGGTGGTCAGAAAGAGTGATTGAAGCACGAAGGAGTGTCTAAAGGTTAATAATAGTGTCCAAGAATTTGTTCCTATATCAAGACGAGAAAAAGGATGGTTGGAAGCGAGAATCACATTTCCTCCATGAATTTTCCGACATTGACTGAGAAGAATTAGGATCGCTGGAGCACACAAATGCAGGAACTGTTCAAATTTCAAGATCCACTGATGTGGTTGAAGGTGGCTGCTAGGTGCTTGTTGGTTCAACATATGCCTAGAAAACGAGTATGAGAAAGAGGGATAACAAAGCCTTGTTTATCATTCATTAATGCGTTGATGATGTTCACTTCGAGAAGATTCAGAATGTTGTTACGACAAAAGAAGCATGGGACATCTTAGTGAGGAGTCACGTGGGAGGAAAAAAGATAAAAAAAGGTGAAACTCCAGACATTGAAGAAGTAGTATGAGTTAGTACAGATGGAGGAAGATGATCAAATTAGTGAGTATTTCAACAAAGTACTCACCATCTACGTCCAACTTCCTAAAATATTATGAGCCTGAGGATGAGGGCATAGGATGGTTGTGATAGCCCATTTTGGGTAGTGCACGTGTTGTTTATCTTGGATGGTTCGATCTTTTTTTTAATCGCCTGGGAAAACAAAGTCCCATATTGAATAGATGAAGGTTGGCTTAAGAGTTTATAAGCCAAAGCTTCAAGAACAAACACGAGCAACTATGAAAGGATGTTGGTGGGCGTTCATAGCTTCTGGTAGGCAACTTAAAAGGATCCTGCCTTTTCAAGCTCCTTGGGAGCAAGTCCAACATTGGGCAGCACAAGGTTTGCTTAAGTGTTTATAAGCTCGAGATTCAAAATGAAAGTGAATGATGCAAGGCATGTCAAAATAGGTTGGAACCCGTGAGCCAACCCGGCTCACCACGGGTTCAGGCCGGGTTGGGTTGAATTTTTTTTACAAATTTTAATACGGGTTGATTTTTGACATGACTCATCTAGAATTCGGCTCATCCAGGCAAAAAAAAGGGTCACACAAGTGTTTTTTATTAAGTTGGGCTTTACATTTGGGTCATGTTAGGTTTTTTTTAGCCAACATATAAATAATTTGTATTTTTTTATTTTAGTTTGTATTTGGATTGTATTAAAATTTATTTAGATTTTAATTAGAATTATAATTTAGTTTTGATTGAAAAAAATAAAAAATTGTATTTTATTTAATTAAGTGAACTCGTGAGCCAACCCGTTTAACCTGCCAACTCGTGGTAGGCCGGGTCGAATTCGAATTTTTTTGGCCCGCTAAAAAGTGAGCCAGGTTGGGTTGGCTCACTAAATCATCAACTTGTGGTGGGTTGATCCGAGTCGGGCCGAGTTACCCGTTTTGACAACTCTAGTGGCATGGAAGCTGGCTAAATGCTTTGGAGGCTCCAAGCCATCATATGTTTTAAAGAATAGGCTGTGAAAAGAGATAACTCACACCTTCTATGCCCACATAAGCCCACTGAACTAGCCCAAGAAGGATTTGAGTTGATGCATTATGTTGGGCTAATATGGTTGCAAGCCCAATAAAGATTACAAGGTATAAAAGGATTATGGCCCAGCATTACAAACCCTAAAAGGGAAATAACATATACAATACTACGCAGACCTCTAGGGTGACTTCCATTAAGAATGAAGATGAAGATGAACATATCAAGTGAAGATGAAACACCATTACAAGAATTGTTAATGAAAATCATAACACGTATCACACATGTCTATAGTTGAAAGAACCAAAATATGCAACCCAGTTCCCTCATTCCCCAATAATTCCCAATATAAAAACCCTAAAACATTAAATTCGAAAAAATGATTTCAAAAATTAAGTTTCTAACCCTGGAGAGAAGGATGGCGATCGTCCTTGCCCCAATCTATATCGCAAGTGGGTTCGTTGTACTAGATGAAAAAATGGTGGAACTTCTAAAGGTGGTTGACACCTTTGATGCAGTAGCACTAGCATGGTGTCTTCTTCTTAGTCTCAGAGCACTAGACTCGCGTATGGCTGAATTGCATTGAACAAGCATGAGCTCTCTACACCCCATGATGACCGCAAGATGGGAGAGAAATAAAAGGCTTGTGGTAGGGTAGAGGAGGCACTCAGTACTAGTGGTGGAGCTTTTAAATGATAATAGGAGAAAGGAATCTCACTTTGGTGTTTGGCTTCTTCTTAGCAATATATACAAGACAACGTGTGTGTCGTGGATGGGGAACTCTCTCACTAGTAAAACAAGAATGAGAGTTGGTATTTGTTAAACAGGCTAAGCATGTCAGTTGAAGGGTTACAATGTTTGATCCAACCCATCTATTTTCTGTCGGGTTGGCGAGCTAGTCGTGAGGCCTATCCTATTTTTAAATCCTTAGTGCTTAATGTCAAAATGTTTCCTTCGAATTAGGGGTGGCAATGTGAGTCAACTCAACCTGTTTAGGCTCATCCTACACTTGGCCCAAAAAATGTGGGTCGGGCTGGCCCGCCACCATTGAAAATGTGGGCTGAAAAGTCTGGCCTGTTTTGCATAAGTTCTAACCTGTAGGTCGACCCAATTTTTTTTAATAAAAGAAAAAAATCATATGATAAATCTTTCATCATATTCATATTTGTACTTTAACATACACCATGTATTCCTCAAATTTTAGCACATTCAAAATTACATAACACTAGTCATTTCAACCAATACAAGAATTTGGAACATTCATGCAGAAGTCCAAAAGGAAAGTGATCGAGGTCGTACTCGACCAAATAGAACATGTAAATGTAATACTCAGGTGTTAACCAAAGGTCGTCTCCCAGTGACCAAATCTTTCATTCAAAGTTTGTTTTCCAGGTGCAATTCAACATAAAAGAGGGGGGTTGATAGATTCAAATGTTAATCAACAAATTAAATGAAATGCACCAGTTATCAAAAACATACTAACTTCCTTGATTCAAACATAATTTCACTTATCATAGGCCACCAAATCAACACATTTGCCTACTCTCAATCCATTAGACAATGAGTTTAAAACATAAAACCCACATGGGGTGTTGTCAATGGTGCATAAAAACGCTAAAAACGACTGCTAAAACGTGAAAATGAAGAAGGCATTTCCATGGTCACCAACAAAAGCTTAAAAACGTAAGAATGGAATGTGTGGAAGAAGATGGTGGCTGCCCATGAAGAAGAAGACCTAAAAACATGTGGCACATCACCACCGACTAAAGTATTTACAAAACTGCCATTCTAGCACTCAAATACAAAAATGCCATTATGGAGCTGTAAATAGTGGCCCAGTGACGTGGACAAGCTCATTGACATGATACAGACATGACAATGATGTGGGAACCCTCTCTTCATCTTAAAATTAGTGTCCAAGCTTCAAAATTTGCTCCACAAAATATCTAAAAATAATTAGAAACAAAAATTAGACCAATTAATGTCATATTATTCAAAATTCAGAAAAATGGCCCAATGAAGCCCAATTGAGGAAATTTGCACTAACAAAAGACAACTAAGCACTAAACAAGCATCAAGATGGGTACAAAAGGGCAATGGAATAAGGGAAAATAATGACTCATCAGAAAGTAACATACATAAGTGCAAGTTTCTTTTTATGCGGGTCGCAAATCAAACCTCGCGAGCCGTGGGTTATAGGGTCGGGCTTTGCAGGACAACGGGCTCAATATCTCGACCCATCCTGCGTTTTTTCCGCAAGCTTGTGAGGTGGCCTTCTAAGCCAGTCCCATATTGTCACCCCTACTTCTAATACTACTTTTAATACTATTGCTTTTAATGTCATAGGTAACAGTATATTTTTTTTTTCTGATTCTAACAAATTAAGATGAATCTTGGATTCTAAGGCTACGACTGATATTTTTTGTTGCAAAAAATTATATACTTCTTACGCTACTATTCATGATTCTCATTTTTTATTACCTAATTCCATGCGCATAAAAGTTGAAGGTGTAGGTAGTATTTAACTAAGTAAAGACATTTTTCTTCATAATGTGCTTTTTATTCCAACATTTTGTTTCAATCTCTTATCTTTACTAACTTTAAAAACTAATAATTATTTTTGTTTCATAATGGAACCTAATAGTTTTGTTTTTAGGACCTCACAACATAGAGGACGATTGGCATTGCTAAATCTCTACGAAGAGTCCTAGTTCTTGATTTTAATTCTTCTTATATGTCTACTAATTATTGTAATAACATCTCTTATGCCATATGCCATAAAAGGTTAGCACATGTTTCTTGTTCTCTTTACAAACTACTTGCTAATAGATCTCATATGAGTATTATTGGTTCTTCATACCATTCTAGCACTTGTCATTTCTCTAAACAAAATAGATTACCTTTCCAAATTTCAAACAATTTTAGTTCACATTATTTTGATCTTGTGCATGTTGATATTTGAGATCCTTTCAAACATTGTACTTATGATAATTATTGTTATTTTCTTACTTTAGTGGATGATAAAAGTCATTTCACTTCGATTTACATACAAATCTAATTATCTTCAACTTATTCCTTAATCAAATACAAATCTAATTATCTTCAACTTATTCCTTAATCAAACTCTGACGTTAAAAATCCATTTAAAACTACTATCAATTTTTTTTATCTGACAATGCAAAAGAATTTGCTTTTAAAGATTTTTTTTTTCAAATAAAGGTGTTTTACTCCAATTTTCTTATGTGGAACGACCTAAACAAAATAGTGTAGTGGAAAGAAAAAACTAACACATTTTAAAAATCGCTCGTTCTTTGATGTTTCATTCTAATGTTCCTATAATTTTAAAGGCAAGAGGAATATTTTAACAAAGATTGAAGTGGTTATTTTACGATTGATGGACTTCAAAAGCTTGTGCAGATCGCACAACGTGACTAATGCTTTTCTTGAAGATATTATTAGAGAAGTTGTTTAAAATATTGTATGTTGTTTTGACCACTATTATACATTCACATTAGGAACCAGTGTAACTTGTTGAAAGTCATTATAACAAGACTTTAGACGATGGTTCTTGGTTTTACCTATTTTTTATCTTTTTATCATAAAGGTTATACATCAATATTTTAGCTTTGTTTTGTGTTCACTATAGTAGAAAATGTGTATCACAAAAGTTAAAAGAGCCTTTCTACTATGGAATCCTTATCGTCAATGATCAAGTTGTTATGAAAAATTTCAGGAAAATCACGAAGGCTTGGACAACGTTGTGATAGTTGTAAACCATGACAGTGTTTTACACCATCGTTAGACAAACGAATTACATAAAAAATAATTAAAAATTTGAATTAAAATATCATGATAGATTGCTTTTAACCATCGTGATCTTGCAATCTCAATTTAAAGAAAATGGTGTTAGTGAGTCGACACTACAGTTTGTGCCATAACCGTTGTGGAAGTTAGGGTTTTTTTAAATAACCTATTTACAATTTTGTTTTAACAAAAACCTTCTAACATAACATATAAAAGGATTTAATAAATCTTAAAGATAACTATCTAATATTTGAACAAAGTTCTTAAACCTTGGAATTTTTCATAGATACCACACTTCCTTCAAAGGAGGGTCGTGCTTTATGATCTCATCAATATTATCCTGATCACCATCTTTGACCTTATAACGTGGCAAACCACATTTGGGACAACATATTAACTCTACAGACTCTTTTATATAAAAAATACAATCATTAGAACATGAATGAAGCTTTTGACATGCCATACCCATCAAACAAAATATCTTCTTTGCCTTATAATTTCGATTAGATAATGTATTACTTTTAGGAAACATTTCCTTCAACAATTAAAGAAATTATGTGAAGTTTTTATCAATCCATCCATTCAATGCCTTCAAATTCATCAACCTTACCACTATAGATAATCGTGTGAAGTTAGTTAAACTACAATATAACATAGTCTCTACATCGATAGACATATTTTCATACATCGCTTCAACAAAGGATTGCTCTCCAACATCACAAATCATGTCCTCTAATTTATCATCCATTGTTCAATCAACAAATTCTTGTGTTTCAAACACATTTAGAATGCCTATTAGTACACCATGCCAGGTCCATCTTGTATAATTCTTTGAAAATCCATCAAACAAAAGATGTTCTCTAATTTCGACGACATCCAATCTTCTCCCATTTAAACAACTCACACAAGGACAACTCATCTTTACTCTATTTTCTACACTACCATTATTCTGTTGAGCGAACTATATAAAGTATCCCACCTCTCCCTCATAATCATCACTTATACATGGTAAATTAATCTAACTATGATCCATATCTAAGTTTTATAGATACGTGAGCGAAATTAGTTTTCTATTATCAATACAACCTTCATAACTTTTCATTAAAAGTTGAAATTAACATAAAAAGACATTTAAAATTAGAGGAGTACTACACAAATCAACGTATTAAATTTCAAATGCGAAACTAAGGATCATTCAATGAAACACAATGAAACAGTGTAACAAGTAAAAAACAATAAAATAATATTTGTCAGGGGTCGGACACCCCCAAGCTCAATACCAACGCATTTGAACTAAGCAAAGTTTCTCGGAACATAATATATACAATAACATTTTGAACTAAGAAAAGTTTCTCAAAACTTAATACCAACACATTTAAATTTATATATACAAAAATTTAAAATTAGAAAATATAGAAAAATGAAATCTCGTTGCATTCAAATTTATCTAATTCCCAATCACAAAATACAATTGAAAAATCAGAATATTGTAGTAGTATATAAAAATCAGAGTGAAAACATATTGCAAAATTATAAGAATTTATAAATACTTTAACTAAACTTATTGCAATAGACTTTGCCTCTTCATTGACATAAGATCCTTTTCTTTTCTTATGAGTCTCAATATACAACTCTCCTCTACCCACAACACATCCAAGGTTTACTTCCTAATAAATATGAGCATATAAGAACAATAAAACACTCCATGAATTTTAATTAAACTCAACATTGAACAAATAATTACCATCTCATGTTGTTTTGTAGAAAAAAAATTTGCACCACCAGTGTGAAGAACTTTTTGCGCTTTTCTAACTTCAATATTTCTCTTGCTTAATTTTTGAGACAAGAAAGTTATTAATTAAAAGAAAAGACAAAAAAATAGTTATTCATAACAATCATTTGTGAAAACTACCTTATACTCTTCACTCAGATGATAAACAACAAATGAAGACCACTGATCTTTTTGAATATCATTAGGGAAATTAGTAATTAATTGTTCTCTTGATAATGAACTATCATAAACACGGTTCCACAAATTCATCTTTTTGTTTCTATACTTATTTGACAATAACGTTCAGCAGACCTTTCTGATGCCTGAAAATGAAATAAATTCTAAAAAAGAAAAAAAAAGTTAGTATATAAAATTGTAGAAAAAAAGAAGAAATGATGAATCTACATACATGATAAGCAATAACAACCGAAATGAAAAAAAAAAAAAAAAAAATAAAACTAAAAAAAAAAAAAACAAAAAAAACCAAAAAGAAAAAAAAAAAAAACAAATGTCAATCTACATTATAATCCGTGCAAATTGTTTTAAGGAAAATTGTAATTGATAAAAAGCAGAGAAGAACTAAAATCAATCATAGAAATGCATTAGAGCTAAAAAAAAATTCAAGAATAGCAAAGTTAACCACATTATAGTCAACATGTACCTTTAAAATGTTAAAACAATCATCCTTGTATGACTTTGGAACTTTGGCCAACTATCAAAGTTAATGGGAACATTGTTTAAATCTGTAGCAATACAACCACATGTTGAAGAAATAAGTGAAGCTGCTTCTCCATAGGCTCGTAACTATCTATCAAATGGCACAATTATACGTTCACCACGAGGCATCTCAAATACACCTGGCTTTGTCAACTGATTTTTTTTTTTGTATTTCCTTGTTCATCTATCAAATGGTGACATAATTAGCAAGAAATTAAAAAAAAATTATAAATTCTTATTTATAAGTAGAATAAAACTTAAAATTACCTATAACATGTACAGTCCATACTCTACTCGACTCACGTCCTACATGTGGTTGTTTAGTAGTATCCACTAGAGGTGGAACATATGGATGTGGGGTAGGAGCCATAGGAGGAGGAATATGTGGATGTGGAGTAGGAGCCATAAGAGGAGGAATATGTGGATGGGTCGACATAGAAGGAATATGTGGTTGCTGAGTATGAGGTATAGGTGGAGGAATATATGGTTGTGGAGGTATAGGACACACAAGAGGAGGAACAAGTGGTTCTTGAGTAGATGCAGTTTTTTTAAGAAGTTTGGTTTTAGGAGCCATGATTATTTAAACTAGAGTACAATTCTAAAGTACTGCAAATGAAGATGAACAAGAGAAATTATAATTAAGTAGCAAAGGATTTCTATCATTTTGTTCAAACTGAGTCAATCAATACTTCAAATTTTCTTCTCCTATAAGTGTTTCTAGAGTAGTTTATGCAAAAATAAAGACACAACTTCCAAATTCAGAATAATGTAATGGTGTTTGGAGGGCATTACGACAATTATGAACAGATTCATGAGCGAGATAAATTGTAATAGTGGAAACCAAACCTTAATCCACAAGGAAGGGTTACATGAATAGATCAAGCAACAATACACGATTCTATGAAAGAAAAATCTATTTTTCAACATGTCATGTCATAATATTCAATCACAACCACCAATAAAAGAAAAAGGCTCTCTATAAAGTGCCCAACCAACTTAGAAATTCATCAAATATTCACGACAAGTTAAATAAATCACCTTTCAAATTTCAGTAGCATTAATTTCTACTTTTACCTCATTCTTTCGATAAATAAAACATCGTTTCCTATAAATTAACGAGGGTTATCTAAAACATCTTTAAAAAATGAAATTAACCAAAAATGCACATGCCAATTATCAACACAATAGCAGCACTTCCACAATAGGTGAATGAATAAAAAACAAAAGTAATTTATTTCATAGTCACTATTATATAACGAATACCCTAGACCCTTTCAAGTTCCCATAATTATAGTTGATTAAAATATATAATGAAGAGAAAAAAAGAGAAAGAAAAGCTACCAATCTAAGAACCTAAACAACAAAAGAAGAGAAATATCTTACCATGATACTTTTACTAATTATTCGAACATACTTGTATCTCCTTGAAGGAAGGTTTCAGCATGATTTGTAATAACAAATTCATTTATATCATCCATTGCCAATGTTATTGCCTCAGTTTCACTTGCAAATAAATTGTTCAAATCTTGCTCATGGTATGACTCACTTTCAAATATAATATCTTCACCAACTTCTCTCATATCATACAAATCCATTGGCATCATGTGGACTACAACACTTCATCCCTTATTTACCTCATCATCAACATAATACATCATTTGTGCTTGTGAAGCTTCAATATATGGGTCATGCTCTTCAAGTTCACTCGTATGAATAGATTGAGAAAAGTTTACCAAAGTGAATTTCCCAGCATCCTTTCTAAATCCTTTAGAACGTGTAGTATCAACCCACTTGCATATAAAGAGGACAACTCTAAGAAAACCATAATAGTTAAGCTTAATTATGTCTTCTAACTTCCCATAGTATGGCAAATTTGCCAGCCTCAAATTTTCATCATTATTGCTTGTAACACATGATGTGTTTGAAGTTAGAAAAACTCTGTTATTTTATGTTTGTAAACCTTCATCCCGCCCTACTGTTCTAAACTTGTACCCATTGATATTATATGCAGAATATCTTTTTGCAATTGGCATTGGGCCTTTTGCTAGATGCTTTAATTCATCTAAAATTACATCTGTATTCTCTGGATTTGTAACCTATATCAGAAATCATATTAGTCATAAAACTAAATCATAAATTACACTAGTATATTTTTAAACTTACCCTTTGATGAAACCAATTTGCAAATTCTTTACTAACTATCTTTTCTAACTCTGCATTTGAAAGTCTTTGATTTCTTGTCTTTCTCTTAGTGAATATTTTGAATTCACTGCCATAAGAGAATATCATGTTGAATTGAATTCATGGAAACTAATCACCACATACAAGATATCTAAATACTTACTCAAAGGGTTGAACTTTTGAACAATTTAGTAACAAATATCGATGTGCTTGTATTTTCTCTAATGTTGTAAGAGTGAAAGTCGATGAACTTCCCACTGATCTGCCTATTTGAGGATAAATAATTTGAAGATGTTCACTTTCATTAAGACGATCATCAACACGTCAACTTCTATTCAACCTTGATTCAACTTCTTCATACAATGAGTAAAAAGTGAGAGTCTCTTCAGCTAAATAACTTTCACTTATAGATGCTTCAGGTTGTGCTCTATTTCGTACAAAGGACTTCAAATGTCCTAATACTCTACAAAAAAAAAACAATAATTTAACCAATATTTTAATCAAAATAAATAGGTTAAACATAACTACATGTATTTACCTTTCAATTGGATACATCCAACGGTAATAGACTAGTCCTCCTAATTTCACTTCTTCTACACGATGAAAAGTTAAATGGACCATCATAGTGAGGAATGATGGAGGTAAAAGAATTTCCAAATGGCAAAGAGTAAGCACAATTCGATGTTGTAACTTGTCAAGATTTGAGATATTCAATCTTTTACAACATAACTCCTTGAAAAATGAGGAAAACTCTACCAACACTGCAGTCACATGGTCAGGAAAAAGATTTTGAATAGCTATTGGAAGTAAATTTTGCATGAGGATGTGAGAATTGTGACTCTTAAGGCCAAATATCATATAGTTTTCATCATCAACACAACGAGATATGTTACTTGAATAACCATCTGGCATCTTCACATTCTTTAATGTATTTAGAAATATCTTTCTTTGTTCTCTTGTCTTGTAAATAACAAAGGAATGTATTTTCCATTTTCATCCGGCCATAGGTCTTCTTTTATCCCCATATCTTTTAGATCTTGACGAGCTTGAAGATGATCTTTTGATTTTTCATCTTTGAGCATTGTATACAACACATTATCACACACATTATTCTCAATATGCATAACAGCTAGGTTATGACATAAAAGATTGTCTTTCCAATAAGGAAGATTAAAGAATATGCTTTTTCTTCTCCATTGGTTTCCTCTACTACTTGAATCAAGATTGCTCTCAAATGTTATGGCATCAAGTTGTTTCAAAATTTCTAACCCAAATAATAATTTTGTTGCACCTCTTTCTTCAATTATGCCATTAAATATGTGGACAAGCATAACTAGTATAAGTATTCCACCTAGATAGAGTACAAAGTCCAGGAAAATCACTAATTGTCCACATGAGAGACGCTCGAATTACAAACACTTCGTTTGAAAAAGAATCATATGTTTCAACTCCTTCTGTCCATAGCTCATTTAACTCTTTCACTAAAGGTTGTAAGTACACAACTATCTTGTTTCCTGGCATTTTTTTTCTTCCTGGAATTATCATAGAAACAATAAAAGATGATTGTTTCATGCACTCCCAAGGAGGTCTATTGTATGGAATTAAAATCATTGGCCATATACTATGACCATTATTCATGGTTCGATAAGGATTGAAGCCATCTGTTGCAAGGCCAAGGCAAACATTTCTAGGTTCTATAGCAAACTCAAGGTGAAGTTGATCAAAACTCTTCCATGCTTTACCATCTCTTGGATGTCTCAACAATCCATCTGGGTTATTGTTTAAAATATGCCATCTCATGGACTTTGTTGTTTTTGGAGACATGAATAATCTTTGTAACCTTGGTTTCAAGGGAAAGTAATGTAATACCTTTACTGGTAGTTTCTTTTTTCCATTGGTACCTTTTTTTCTTCCATTTGGATTTATTACAATATTTGCAATTCTCCAATTTTTCATCTTCTCCCAGTACAACATGCAATTTTTTAGGCAAACATCTATCTTGGTATAGTTAAGACCAAGCTTTTGTATCACCTTCTTTGCCTTATAAAATGAAGTAGGAAATTTTCCATATTCAAATGCGTCTGTTAATAACTTTAAAATCATTGTCATAGCCTTGCTAGTCATACGACACAAACATTTTATATGATACAACCTTAAAATAAAAGACAACTTCAAATACTTTTGACATCCTTCATACAACTCTAGGTTACAATCTCTAAGCAACTCAACATATTCTTCATTTGTCATGGTTTCTACAAATTCGGAAGGTCCTTCATATGCACCATAATCCACATCATCATTTTTATTCATCCCAAATACATCATTTATCATATCTATCACTGGATTTTCATTTTGTGATGGCACATTTACTACATTTGTGTCTCTTGATTACGTTGTGTCATATATTTCTCCATACCAAATCCGAACTTTGTAATTTTTTGGAAACTGCTTGCAAATTAAGTGGTCAAACACAACATCTCTAGTTTCCCATTTATTATAGTGACATCTAGGACAAGGACAACTTATTGTACCATTGACATATTGATATTCAAATGCAAAGTCTAGAAACTTATTTAACCCATCTAGATATTTAGTTGTATTTCGTGGCAAATCAATCCATGACTTATCCATTAGTAAACTTGTCTAGTTGAGTTCAGGGAGAAAAAAATAGTTGTAAATAATTGGATATAAAGGAGGGGCTCAATGAGATTAGAAGTTGTAAACACTAAAATAGAAAACAAAGAATTATGAAAAAGAAAATCAAAAGAAGTAATCATGTAAGAAAAAAAAACTATTCAAAATCCATAGCTGACAAACAAATATTTCTTATTTTTTCGACAACTAATTAACGTCTCGAAATCTATCTTAGTTTTTATAATACCTTCTTCTCCATATCCTAATTTTCATATCACTCACCTTTAAGGATTTTTCCTACATCTAACCTTATTTAACCATTGGAGGAAGATTTTTAAAATCCAATATCATCATCGTAATAAGACTTATACTTTTTTTCTTAGTGAATGGGCACAATTAGAGAGAAGAAAACAAGAATTTATTGCCAAATTGACAAGAAAATTGTCAGCATTCTCCAACTTAATCCCTTTAACCTACCTTAAGGTAATGTTCTTTATTATATACGACATACTAATCATAATGTTTAATTATGTTTTTGTTTTCTAAAATGTAGAACAATTTTGGTCGTAATATTGAAGTTTAAAATTTTCTTCCTATTTGATTTTGTTGATAGGTAGACACAAAATCTATCTGTGATGCATTGAACTCAACCATTGCAGTAATAGAGAATATGAAACCATTAATCACAAAATCCTTGTTTTTTTTAATCGATGTCAAATCTTTTGAATTAAAGAAAATAATTAATGATTTGATTGATTTCAAATTCTACAGGAGAATGAGAAAAGCATTGGAGCCTCTTTATTCAAACAGTGATGGAGTCAAATACCACAAACTATCACCATGGCATTGCTTAATGAGGTCTCACTACACATATTCAAGGACCAATATTTTCTTTTCCTTGTACTTTTATTTTTATTTTTCATTTTATGTATTTACTTTTTACTTACAAAACTTAATATATACTTTTTATGAAAACCATGCTATATACTTAGAAGTCATGTTGATAAACTGTAATGATAAAAATTCATAGTTTTTAATTTCTAGTAAACTTTGCATTATTTTGAGTTTTAAAAATGTTCACTTTTACTCAATGCTGACAACTTAAGTATGTTTAGTATGACAAGTTGAAAATTAAATGAATGCATCTTTTAATTCATTATAAAATATCATAGGGAAACTTATAAATAAAATATTGAAAATATATTGAAGATAGAGGAAACAATTTTAATTTTCAATCTTAGTTTTTAATCTCTTTATCAATGTCTTTCTTCAATAATCCATTGATGAACAAAGTTAATATTTGATAATTTTAGGAAACTATTCCATTATAGGAAAAAAAAATATTTTCCTTTTTTTTAAGTTTTATTTTCCAACTTATTATGTGATAACAGTCAATGTTTTCAAAATATAAAGTTAAATGAAATTACAAATATTTAAAAACTAAGGCACCAAAATTGTAGAAAAATAATTAGACTGAAAATGTAATTTTATAAAATGCAATGGTCAAAACTATAATTGGGACTAAATATTTTAATTTCTAAAACAATTGTCTTCAAAATCATACTAGCAACTTTCTTAAATAACTGACGGTATATTTTATTTGTCATATAGCAAAGTACATAGTATATATGGTGATTTTCCTTTTCAAATTGATTCCTTAAATCCAGAATGGATATGAAGCTATAAACATGTCCCATTGAAAGATACGCACCACCAAAGTTCTCTTTTTTTCAGGTCAAGTACATTCACTTTAAATCTAAAATATTCTCTCCATTAAACACATACATAGAAACAATAGAAGAAATAATTAAGTGTGTACTTTGTGACACTATATGCTCTCAATCAAATGACAACGAAAATGAATCTAATGATTGTAATTTGTGGGAAAAAGACACATAAGATATGCATTAATATTGAAGCATGAAGAAGAAAAACAAAGTGTGTTTGATGGAAAGGCATGGTACGTGAGTATATGTGCAATGAAGGTTGCATTCATTAATTAACTTAAATGACTTTGCTAAAGAGTAGCCAACCAAACATCTAAGAAAAATATCAAAATTCAGAGAGAGAGGGAGTGATATATATATATATATATATATATATATATATATATATATATATATATATATATATATATATATATATATGTGTGTTATAGAGAGAGA
>Ga0214544_1005203_pt1 | contig 25447 bp, 9 predicted proteins | sample CNSS3metaG_FD_160074 | JGI IMG/M metagenome (GOLD analysis project Ga0214544, IMG submission 160074) | Root nodule microbial communities from cowpea collected in UCLA plant growth center, Los Angeles, California, USA - CNSS3 | ecosystem: Host-associated > Plants > Roots > Nodule | place: USA... | reverse complement strand
TATATCCTCTTTTCTTTTTTTTTTTCTTTCTATATATATATATATATATATATATATATATATATATATATATATATATATATATATATATATATATTTTCAGAATAAAAAGTATATCGGCAATCAATAAAAATTTATTGTTCATCATATGAATTTTATGATAATTATTATAAAATTTAACATCTTATCATGCCATTTATGATTGGATAACTTCTGCTCTATTGTCTTCTTTATATACCTTTCTTACGATGAATAGTACTTCGACGAGTTTTTGCGTTTCATGGATATTTTGCACATTTCAGACTTCTTTGACACATTATTTTTCACTTTCTCATTACAAAAAACATGTCAAATACCTTGATAGTTCACAAAAACACATTTATTCCGATCACTCAGTGTGTAAATAAACTTAGTTTTAATGTTATGTACACAGGAAGAGATCTTCATGCTTTAGACTAATGATTCATTTTAATTTGTTTAATAGAAGCTATAGATGCGGACTACTATGAGTAATTTGCCAACTTCCATTTTTAGGAAACAAGAACGCGGAGTACCATTCAGAAGAAACAACAAACATTTACAATGCAGTAATGTTCAAGTGCATAAAAACAACCACAAATACACTCCGTCTTCTACTTTTACAAACAAAAATGTAATAAACAGTAGAAAGAAGGGGTTGTGATGGAAACCGAAATTCACTCATATACACAGAATCTATATCTATATAACTTTACAATTGAAGAATTCTTGTGATTCAAGACAGAAGAAATGGACAAAAGAAACTCATGGGGCATGCTTCTATCTTCTTTTATTTGGACGGATTACACGAGTGCAACAGAACCCACTACTCATATTCAAACTCAAATTTTACATGCCCGTATTTTCTTCCTAGTTGAAGAATGAATTCAGAGAATCTGGCAAGAATTTGGCACTCTTCATGTGTTTTGACATCTGAAACATAACCATGTACGACCAATTTTTTCAAATTGGGACATCCTTCCAAAAGTCCAGCTACCCAAACCGAGAAAAGATCACTTATTACAGTCCATCCAAGTTCTAACACCACCACATTCATCAAACAAGACAAACCCTGCAAGCCATAATGAAGCACTCCGTCTCTTAAATCATAACTTAACGACATATGCGTCAATAGAGGAAAGCAAACAGAAATTGTCTCTATATCGACAACCTCATCCTCATCATCAAAAACAACACCCCACAGCCGAAGCTTATATAACTTCGATGCTTTTGAGATCATGTGATAAAATTTTGGCCACATGATTGTGAAGTTACAGACATCTATAATCTCAAGGTTCTCCGTACTATCCGCAATATCGAGATGGATAACACTCACGTCATCAATTTTCAACGCTTTCAGTGTCCCCTTTCCAACCAGCTCAAAAACCTCAAAGGTACATTCTTTCAAATGAAGTTTCTCGAGCAAATCCACCTCCAATATAAACTTATCCGAGCTAAACAATTCAAGGTGGAAATCCTTCAAAGAGACACTGTTAAGCTCCACAGAAGCATGAGAATCTGATGTTGCAATCTCTGGACTAACCATGGCCAATGTTTCAAGCTTTGGACAAGACGACATCAGAAGACTCAAATCCAACGCCGAGATGCTAACAAAACTCAACGAAAGCGACTTCAAGCAAGGAAACTTCAAATAACCTGGCTCAACACCAATGATGGAATTGCGAGCCAATGCCAGCACCTCCAGCCTATGTCTACTGCATTTCTCGATGATGTTGAAACTAGGGGTAGTCCTTACATTGTAATGCAATTGGCGCAAGGAATCCCTAGTATACATAAGCCAAGCAATGACGGGGGCGGCAGAGAACTCACGCTCATCATCCATGAAAATGGTCAAAAACTGCAGTGCCTTGGTTTGAAAAATGGTCTGAGTGATGAGTATTTCCAACCTAGAAGAGGTATAGTCATGATATGGAGGCCAATCACTAAAATTGAAAGAAAGACTGTGGAGGTGACTGCGCCATGCTTCCTTCCATTTCTTGCAAGTTGCAGAAGCAACCACTACATCCCGGGCAGAGCCGAGAAGAGACAATATGTTACCGATCACCTCCACGGGAAGGTGGTCCATAGTAGTACAATTAAACAAACTATCGGAATTAACAAATACTGAACCACACCCTCAATTTCAAAAGAATCCAATCCAAGTTATCAGAGCCTGTGCAGTATATGAAGGTTCCACAAATTAAACTCAAATAAGCAATACCAACAACAATAATAACAGTAATTCCTCGATAAACACAAATCAGAGACAAAGGGGATCCTATACAGTGAGTGATGGGAGTGATTAAGATCAGAAAATAGAGTTAGGAAGTTTGCATTGAATTAAATGGACAAATAGGAGAAACACATAGTTAAAGATAAGGGATTCAACGAACAACGAAGAGACTCACTTGGAGAACGAAAGGATCGTGTTCTTAGCGCAGAGAATTTGGAAATCCAAGAATTATAACATCCAAATTTAGCCGAAATTAGAGAGAGAGAGGACCTACCTCTCTCACTAGACGAAGGAAATTCTTTGGGCAAAACGGGAGAGAGTCTTCAAAATCGTGTGCAGGGTCCTTCGCACGTGTTATCAACTTACCCTTCGTGCGTGTTAACAACTTAACTTATGCTTTGCACACACTTTTACATTACACATTGAGTTTGTTTTAATTTTAAGTAAATTATGTACTTTAATTAAACTTAATTAGTAGTGGTTAGTGATTATTTTATTACACGTTCGCCCACTCTAGAAAAAACAACTCATTAAGAATTTCCCTGTCTTTTTTTCTTTTACTTTCATGATGACACCGACACGTCACGTGTATCATTCATCAATAATGTGCAAGTGTTGAGTGAAGAGTAAGGAATAGTGTAAATGTGGGTTAAGCTTATTTTAATTGTTATTTAATACAGTTAAGTTGGACGGGATTAAGTTAACATTAGTAATTTAATCTATCTCAATAAATTATAATTGAGTTAAATTGGATAAGGTTAGAGTAATTGAAAATATGTAATAACATTTTTATTTTTTAGGTTAAATATTTCTTTTCTTTCAAATATGTAATTGAAAAATTAGAATTACTTTTCTTTCAAAATTTTGTTCCAATTTAGTTTTTAACTTTGGAAATGCATAGATTTAATTCTTTTAACTAAATTTTATTAAGTTTATTTGACATTTTAAAATATTTCATGATAGTATTTGAGACGGTACAGTCCAAACTCACGAACGACTATCGAGTCGGTCTGATCTAGGCCCACAATCGAGATAGATCAGCCACGACTGAGACTGACCAACCTAGACCCATGATCGAGTACAACCAAACCTACAAAACTTATCTAAACCGAAAAGTTAATCGTATATATAAAAAATATCAATATATTTCTCAAAGAAAATTCATGGACTGACCCACGTGAAAAAATTAAACTAAATTTTTATTATAAAAAATGTTATATAAAAAAGGTGATTAATCTTCATTTTCATGCAAATAAATATGTTTCACAATATCAAATAAAGTCTTTTCTTCGATATTTAATATTAAATAATCTAAGTGCTGTATTAAATGATACATAATTTAAGTTTGGTACACATATTACATCAACTAGATTTGCATAAAATAGAGACGGAATAAAAGCTAAGTATGTTTATGTAACACTTGATAACATAATTCTTAACTACTATTCATATAATATTTAAATAAAGTTTTTTTTTATAGTGTCCATTTTTCTTTGCTAAATAATCATATCTCAATATACAATAAATACATGTTACAAAATAATGAACTAATATCTTATTGACTAAATAGATGAGTTAAAATATCCTAAATTCATGTCATTCAGCTAATTATTGGTGAATCTTAAAATGTTTACATATAATCCTTAGTCATTTTCTTTAAATTATTTTACTCTAACCATTTTTATTTGTCCAGCCAAAAATATATTAAAAAAAATTGTCAACACCGAGTAAAAAACACATAAGAATCTTGTCCTAGAAACATTTATGATTAACAATTTTCAATTCATGAGGCATCTCATGCCATTATATTTATAGGCAGGTCAAATGTGAAATACATACATAATAAAAATGTGAAAGGATCATCCTCACGAATACTTTAAAAATACTGTTTAAGGTACGAGTATTAAATTTTGTAAAAGTTTATAAATAATTAAAACATTAAATAAATTATGACCAAATAACTATTAATGTATTTTTATTTTATTTAGAAGACAAAAATACCCCTTTATACTAATTTATTTACTATACACAAAAAATTAAATAATAACATAATTATATTTTTATGTTGTTAAAAATTAAAATATAATTAAACAATTTTTTAAAAAAATTAATGGAAAATAAAATATTATTTTTCTAATAAAAAAATTAATATAATATTGTTTATATTTTTAAAAACAAATAATATTTATTTTTGTTATTTTTTAATATTTAACTTTTAATAATATTAAAATATAATTATTTTATTATTTTTCAATTTTTCAATTTTTTTATCAAATAAATTATCAATTACAAATGTACAACACTAATAAATATTTTTATTCTCTAAATAAATAAAAATACATTAATAATTAATAAAGTTAAGATTTATTTAATATTTTAATTATCTATAAATTTTTAAAATTCAATGTTCATAATATCCGCATCCTTAAAACACCTATCAGCATATTCAAGAACTTAATGGAGTTTCTTTCCTTACGTCCCAGCGTGTGTAGCTTAAGGCTATGTCATTCAATCAGAAATGATAACTGGTAATAATTCAGGTGAAAGGTATCTAAGCTGACCAAAGAATTCTAAGAAAAGTTTCTTCAGTTGTGAATACGTTGAATGATATTTTAAACTTAAATTATTTCCAAGATATTGTTAACCTACAAACTACAATTTTCATGATTTAAAGAATTTTACATGATGAATAAGAATCATACGAATAAATGATATTACAATACAAATGGTTGAAATAAGCCTTATTAGCATCAGCTCCAGAGAACTCATATACAGAGACCACGTCAGTACTCAGTATCCTTTTGTTCTGAACACCTAAAGCTCTGGTTTTCCGCGTTCAAACAGGCAGAATTGTAGAAATCCATTAGTTGTACTTGTATGTCTATCTATTTAGTAGTGACAGGACCACTTTATAACGTGAGGATCCCCATTTAGTTGAATAGCGATTTTAACCATTTCATGACTTTGAAGACCCACTACTGCCCGTTGTCATGAAAGATTCACCACAACCACACTGACCTTTAGAATTTGGATTGACGAAAATAAATTCCGATCTGACAGGAGAAGCAAAAAAGAGCAGTGGTTAAAAGAAAAGCAAAAGAAAAAAAAAAAAAAACAAAGCAATAGTTCACATTAGGAAAAGAAGAAAGGAAGATAAACAGATGAACCAAGCAACAAAAACGAGTACAACACAAAAACTGTACAATAATTTTCCTGCCCTTTCGTTAATGGCGTCCTTCAGTGATGCATATATTTGAGATAGAAAAACACTAATCATTACCAGAGGTCAGCATAACACAGTTACATAAGAAATAATTGACTACTCCAAAAGCCCGAATTACCGCACAGTCAGAGTAACAGAGGTGGTATATAGTTTCTGTCATGAGCAGATCAATGCCCAAATATGCAATTCCTAAATGAAGATAAAACGTTAGCTGCATTCCCTTGAAGAGAATCTAATCAAATTAATGTCTTCTAAAGCTTAATATATTTAATGCATCTGTGTTTCAATTCTCTCTCTACACACCTACTCAGTATTTATAAATCATAGTAATGACATCACATCTGGATTCAACTCTTCTGGCAAATATGTTATGTGTGCAGTAAGAACATATTTGCATGTTACTTAAACTCTATAATTGATTGGCTGGTTTCCAAGAAGGAGAAAGTTTTGTGATGACGATTTCATACAATGCAATGTATGTGTTTACCAATATTTGTCATAAGCTTTAAATATATTTGTTTTTTGTTTTTGAGTGATAGTTTCTGCATGACTATGTGTCTCTATTCAATAACTCTGTAAATTACTGATTTAGCGTATCTCATCTATAAGATGACTATGTCTCTCTATTCAATAACTCTGTAAATTACTGATTTAGAGTATCTCATCTATGAGACAAACAGCCTTCTACATGTCATAAGTCATGTACTTTACACATTGCAAGTGTTAGTTATGCTCTTAACTATTTTCCTGTATAAAGAATTCAGTGAATTAGCCAATGATGCTAAGGTGGACATTGTTGAGGTAATCTCAGTTAATTAACATGGATGAAATTCTTATTCTTATTTTATTATTTATTCACAGTCCAACATGATTGGATAAAAAAGGAGATAAAATAAATAAGAAGCCCTCACACACCCACACCCACACCACTAGACTACTAGTTTTAATACTAAAAGATTAACAAGCATTAAATTCTGTTACAGGAGTGGAACACACGCACTACTTGTTTTTAATACTGTGTTTCTTTTTTATCTTTTCAAGGTGGAAGAGCCGGAATGTTACTTATGTGTACACTTAACAGATTTGGGTATGGGATTAAAGTGAAGTCGATGCCACCAAGACAGTATGATTAGATTCGTCCACAGTAGAATAATTACGTGGTTCTCCTAAAGAATAACAGAAAACAGTTACTTACCGTAGCATTCGTACACACCCCATTACAAATATAGATATATTTTATAAACTAAATTCCCTTAAAAATGATTCTATTTATGTCTTGGGAGTAATCAAGTATGATTATTTGATGATCGAATCACATCATCTGTGTTGAGTTTCAGTACTAAGTAAGAAATAAGATTCAAATCTACCTACTTGGACACATAGTTTGTAGTTCGTGCTCTACTAAATTAGTTAAAGGATACAGATCCATAATTAAGATCAATTAGAACACAAATATATCCGGAAGTATTCAATTAGAAGTAACCCAATAACAAACTCATACATCTGATCTACTTTCTTTCATGTGCTATTACGTCATAATGAGTCCAATTTTAACCACCAGAACCAGAATAGACAGAAATCCTTAATATCAACTTTGAATGAGACTTATCACTAAAAACATTTTCAGTTTTACATCCAGAAAATTGGCAAGCAGATTCAATTAACAATGAATTATTAAAAATATGAATACTTCCCAATTTCAGACAGTTCCCATGGAAACTGATAATTGATAGAGGCTGAATTTCTACATCTAAAAAGCAACCAACAGAAAAAGGGATAAGCAATCAACAACTGATTTTGATGTAGATGGAGCAGTTTAAAACGATAATCTTAACATATCTGAGTCCCAAGTCCCAGCCAAAATATGATTACCGCTTATAGATAGATTTATCATCCCATTCTTAAAGCACAATACAACAAACAAAACATAGCAAAACAGAAGAAATATACAAGTTGAGCATGAAGAAAAAGTGTTAGGGAAAATATTTACCTCAGTTTGTCATCTACAAAATCCATTTTAGTTCCAATGACATGCATAAGGGCCTTTGGATCAATCAATATCTTAACACCCTTATCCTCAACCAACTCATCAAACCTTCCTTTTTCATCTGTAAAAAACAACAGGAAACTTAGATTAAAAAGTCATAACTCATAATGCAATAATGCATCCAACTCCAGCTCACCACAATTGAAAGGAATAATCAGTCAACAAAAATAGAAAATTCCCAATAGAATTAAACTTTTATCCATGTTACTCATATTTAGGACATATGAGATTTTTGTAAGAATACATTACCACTAAAGGTCAATTTTTTACCTTAGTATTTCACATTCCTCAATTCCTGTGTTTAACTAGTGTGTATTTGGAGTCAATTAATCACGGGGGAAAATCTTCTAAACTTGAGTTATGTAACAGTATGACAATGGAATGTAAGTTTCATAAGAGATGGGTTAACAAAGTTTTTAGAGGTGAGCTAAGACAAGTTAAAAACGTTTTAATTTTCAGTAGAGCTCCGTGGTGCTGAATGATGCATGCGGCAGAATTCACCCAGTGGATAAAAGTCCTTTTTGTTGATTATTGCCATCACTTACATTCATCGTCTTAGTACTTACGTTGTTAGGTAAGGTCATTTCCTTTAGGTATGACTTATTTAATCATCTCAGATGTGACTTTCAATTTTACTTACTCATTTTAATCGTCCACAATTCTTATGAGGACAATGAATTGAGCATTTTGCCCTAGTATGCGTTAACGCGGCATGTATAGAAACCAAAGACACAAGACATCCAACGAAAAAGCACAGTAAATCAATCCAGATTATGATGATACGCGATCTCAAAGACGATAATCATAGGAGCATGGCATAAAAATCGAGAAAAATCGGTCATTCACAAGCACCGATGCAAAATTCCTCGAAAAGTAAATCGTCGAACACTCCTTTTAAAGATTAAAAAACCGAATGGATAATCCTATTCATAAGAAAGGTAATTTAACGAGCCTAAGATAAATAATTTAGGATCAAACTTTCTCCTATGATTAAACCGCAGCGATTCCAGGACGAAAAAATCATAATCAAATTGAATTCAGTAAAGTTATTTGAGAAAAAAAAATGTTCCACAAATCTAGAATATATACGATATTTCGCGAATAGATGAACGGAAAGAGTGAGAGACCTGCGTAATTGAGAGTGTAGGATAAGCCGTTGCAGCCGCGAGCCTTGACTCCGAGCTTCAAGAAGGGCCTCTGACGCTGCTGTAGCAGCTGCCGTATTCGCGAGGCTGCTGCATCCGTCAACGACACGGCTTGGCGGCGGGCCGCCGTCCCTATCTTCTCCGCTGCCACGCTCATCGCCTTCGAAGCCATCGAAGATTAACTATTCGTGTCCACTTGTTTTAGGATGGTTCCTCTTTTTTTCAGGTTTGGCGCGTGGCCACCACGTTTGTGGCTATGCTAGGCTATTCGTAGAACGTTCCCGATGAAACCTATGCCCTGTGCTTGTGTGGCCAAATTTGTCACCTCATCGGTAATGTTATCAAAGCTCAAACAACAACGTACAGTTATTAGACAAATTATATATAAATATATGAATAATAATATTTGGATTATTTTTTTAGGAAAATCTTAGTATTACTGTCATCCTTTCCCATTCCCTGACGTGGTAATTTAGTATAGATAATTAATTTAAAAAAAATAGTGATATATTAATTAATAATCTGCGTTAAATCATGTCAAATAATACAGATTAAAAATAAAAGAAAAAATAGGAGTCATTCTCATTTTTTTCATTCACTTATAATCTTTTATTTCAATAATTCTTTTATTATCTATTTTAATTTTTTGAATGGTCTAATATGAGAATTGAAGAATGATTAAAATGATAGATTAAGAATGGGTAAAAAATAATAGATTAAAATATTATTATTCTAAATATATTAATAATTCAAAATAGTTCTATATATACCTATGTGTGAAGCAAATATTACTTATGTGATGACTCAGTATTTTGACGTGAATCATTTACATATGCAAACATGCAATTAATAAAATTTACCTTTTTAGATAATTAATTAAACTCATTTATAATTTAATAACTTATGTGATAAGTTTATACTCTAATCTAAATATAATAAACTTGATCATTTTTATAATAATTATTTGAAATTTCTAAACGTATTTCTGTAATAAATATTTTAAAATTATTTCAATAATAATTGTATTGGTTAATAATGTAAAACAATTTATGTTGTCTATGACTATATTTAATTATTTATTTTTCATTTAATTTAAGAACATTAATTTTGTTCTAACACTGATTAATTTTTTTTAGGTAAGAAAGATAGAAGAGAGGTTATTGAAAAGAAAAGCCCTCTCGTCGAGTAGGGGTTTTCAATTCCAAAGCTGGTCCTGTCTGTATATGGTGTTGGCGTTGGCATTGGGACGCTCATCACACCCAAACAAAACCCACCTTGAGGACCAATTTCATTTCTCACTTATCAACAAAAACAAAACACCTCAAAATGCAAACACGCTCACTCTGAGAGAATAATTCCACTGCTCCTTTCCATATCACCACTCAAATGCTACTCTCACTCTCTCAGACCCCTTCAGTTTTGCAGGTTTTCTCTCTTCCTCTAATCTCCGCAATCTTTCGCATTTACTCTTCAACTTTCACATTACACATCTCCATTTTTATGCTTTTTAAGTGTAACATTCGCTGATTCTCCCTTTTCGCGCATTTCATCCACTTCTATTATCACCGTTAACAGCCCCGCACCGGCATCGTTTACTTGATTTTTTTCACGCATGACCTAATATTCGGTGATTCTCTATTAATTTATTCATTTATTTTGGCTAACAGGTATAGGACGAAGGAATTTCGAGCGAATTGCAACATTCACGTATTGAATTTACTGCTGCTAGTTTTTTCGTGAATTTTTCAGAAGCCGCTATTTCAGTACTGTGAAAATGGCTACCTATTATGCACCTTCGAATGCTAGAAATTCAGCGGGGGTGCTGGCTGTTGTTGGAGGAAGAACAATTTCTGAGAATCACGGTGGCAGATTGTTCTCTTTGAAAATTCAAGAGAGCAAGTACGTGTTTGGCAGCAGTAGAAAGTGTGGTTCGATTCAAGTGAAGTGCTCCACGAATTCCCATAGTATAAGTCGCAAAGATCCTTTTCTGGATCTGCACCCTGAGGTTTCAATGCTTAGAGGAGAAGGAGGGAGTGCATTGAACAACCCTAGACCTAGAAAGGATGTATCAGGTGGAAAGGTTGCTGAAAGCTTAGAAGCCACCATGAATCCAAGTAACTACAATGAAGCTAAGATCAAAGTCATTGGTGTGGGTGGAGGTGGGTCAAATGCAGTCAATCGTATGATAGAGAGTTCCATGAATGGTGTTGAGTTCTGGATTGTTAATACTGATATTCAGGCCATGAGAATGTCGCCAGTTATTCCTCAGAACCGGTTGCAAATCGGTGAGGAGCTTACGCGAGGTCTTGGCGCTGGTGGTAACCCTGAGATTGGTATGAATGCTGCCAAGGAAAGCAAGGAATCAATACAGGAGGCAGTTTATGGAGCTGATATGGTCTTTGTCACTGTATGTTCTGTTAACCACTTTTCCTTAGAGATATAGCTTATGCTAACTGCATTGCAGGTTTGCATTGTGAATTTTGTTTGTAATGCCTTTCTCACCACTACCTGACATGGTTTATCATATATGCTATTGTAATACCTGAATTTGTCTTTATAAAATTAAAATTTGAACTAGGTTGTCGTTGTGTATGTTTCCGTAGAAAAAATAAATGACATCGTAATAGAATATGTGTCGTGGAAGGTGGAATAGGCCACAAGGATATCAAGGGACTACATATGAGGGGTTACACTGGTGTGGGGGCTTAAATGTTTATTCTGCATGCTCCCTTTATCATCTGTTATGGCGGCATTCAAGTGCATGGTCTAAGTTATTTTACCTATGTAACTTGGCACTTATCGTTTTGTGAACCACTCTTTGGGATTTTTACATTTCACCAAGATGTTTAAATTTGGGAGTATCTTAGCTATATCTAATGGCTCTTTATCACATTCACTTTCTATGTATGCTCTTAAATGGTGTTGGACTGTTAATTCTTTTGTGGAGGGGTAACTTTAATAGGGATGAAACAGAGATTGTACAATCAATTTCCAAAACGAAGTCTTGCATAATATCATCATAAGGTAAGTTGTGACTAAAAACTCCCTCACTAAAATAAAAGCACACTAGTTCTTTCTGATAAATGAGAACTAACATGTCAAAATTGATTGCAACACCTGTGATCGTAATTTATCTGCTTTCTGTGAAAAAAAAGGCTGTACACATCAATCACCATACAGCTTAGTGGCTGATTTCCACTCTCATCGGAAGCTATCATTTATAATCACAGGCACTTTGTCATCTTTTACATTTCTTTGTGAAAAAATATATATTTCATTGTGGATTGCCACCCTTAGATTGTCAACATGTCTAAATATTGCTATAAACATATCATTTTCCTGCGACGTCACTTTGAATCATAAATTATAGGGTTTTCTTTCTTTTTAAGTAAGTAATTAAGAAGTTGAAATATCTATGATGGCAAATAACGTGCATGCAATGTTTCTTTATCAATTTTAGGAGGAAATTATTAGCGCATGTATAAAATTCTGGTCTTTGTTGTTTTCAATTTTTTTATTAATTATAATTGTTGTTTAAGGCCTGTTAGAAACAAGGAACCAGCATTTCATGATTTTTGAAATCCTTAACTTTATCATTTTTCAAAATTTTCCAGTTCAACAAAACTGTTCACTGTTGCCAGTAAACTTGAAAAACTAGAATTCATTTGTGCAGGCCGGAATGGGTGGAGGAACTGGCACCGGTGGAGCTCCAGTTATTGCTGGTATCACAAAGTCAATGGGTATACTGACTGTTGGTATTGTCACAACTCCCTTTTCTTTTGAAGGACGAAGACGGGCAGTTCAAGCACAAGAAGGAATTGCAGCCTTAAGAGATAATGTTGATACACTGATAGTTATTCCAAATGATAAACTGCTGACTGCAGTTTCTCAATCTACCCCTGTAACTGAAGCATTCAATCTGGCTGATGATATTCTTCGACAAGGTGTACGTGGTATATCTGATATTATTACGGTATGGAATCATTAAGATCTTTGAACACGAACAATGACATTCCTTTCGTTTTTTCTTTCCTATCAAATCTTGATTGTAAATGGAGTAAATAAGGAAGAAAGAATGAAATAGAAACCTTGAGGGATTTTTTGACAATTCAGCAGTCCTTACCTGATTTACTAATTTGTATGATATGTTAGTTCAGAATTATCTTTTACCATTAGTTAATCAGATGACCTGGTTATATATTTCCCATGTCTCAAAGTTGATGGTGTTAGTCTGAAATCACTAATACTTATTTTGTTAATTAATTGCAGATACCAGGATTGGTGAATGTCGACTTTGCTGATGTTCGAGCTATAATGGCCAATGCAGGTTCTTCACTTATGGGGATAGGAACTGCAACTGGTATGTATGGGATGGGAACTGCAGATGGAGATCCATTGCTGGTCCTGAATCCTGATCTTCTATTTGACCTAAATAACTAGCGAGTTTTCCGTACATAGTATGGTTATTTCTAAATTTAATTAAATTTAAAAATATAAATTTAAAAAAAATTAAAATAAAAAGTATCATTGATTCATTGTTGAGAAATCAGGTATCTTTAAGAAAGAAAAATGTATAATAAATGTCTTCACTGTCACTAACGAGAATTTATTGTAATAGATAGTAATAAATTAAAGAGATGATACTTTTGAAATTAATAAGATTATGAAAATGAATTATTTGAATTAATACTCATTGATATATATTGGGGAAGGAGGAGGCTTTTGTTGGCCTCTTGGTAGCCAATGTAAAACTCAAATTTTCTATGATGTATCAAATTAAAATTCGAATTAGAAATGATTAGATTTAAAAAAATTGCATTTGAGAGGAACAAAAAATGTGAAAGAAGTGATAGCTTAGAAAGAGTGTATGTCCTGAAATGAAAGTCCTCTCGTTTTGAAGCTAGTGCGCAAATTTAATATATGGCAATGGGTTGTTTCTAAACCTCTGCTTTGCTAACTAAATTATATTAATGTTTGTAGAGGGTAGTGTGTTGCTTGAACTATGTATGAAGAAAGACAATTATAAACTTTACCTTATCATATGGGTCATGTCTATAACTAAAGGGGAAGTATTATTTGACCAAAGTTGTTTTAGAGGCATTGCCTTGAGAGTTGAAAGCTTCAACTTGAAACTATCTCATATTGCAACCAAACAAAGCAAGATGAAGATTGTATAATGAATTCTGAAGGTCATTGCACTTTAAAGTTGTGGAGAAATACACATTGATGTAGAAAATTCATTCCCGGTCCTCAACAATAAAATTTTAACCCTGTACTGATCAATTATTAAAATATAAATATATTATTCTCTTATTGCTGTACACTTTTTTTATGGGGAAGGAGGAGGGTGATCCAAATTGATGAGCAGCATATCTTGATCCATAGTTTCATTTATTATTGAAAAATTGAAATTTATCTTGGTTCTTTTTATTTTGAAGGGAAAACAAGGGCAAGAGATGCTGCATTAAATGCCATCCAGTCACCTTTACTAGATATTGGCATAGAAAGGGCAACTGGAATCGTATGGAACATAACTGGTGGAAGTGATTTGACCTTGTTTGAGGTAGCTAGCAATTCCTGGTCCTTTACAGGGTTATCTTTACTTGATAGTTGTTTGATCTGAGTACGTACATGATGCTTTTTTCCCCTCATTCTTTCTTTCGGTCTCCTTTTTTTATTTTGAAATACAATCTCCCCCTTTTCCTTTGGAATCTGGGTCATATAACAAGCACTGAAGTTACAATTTTCTGAATAATTGAATCTCGTGACCATGTGCTGATTCCATCGTGATACGTTCTTACATGATTGAGATGATTGTGAATTGTATAAGTTTTACATGGACATGATATTAGGCAAGGATTAAAAATCTGAGACTTAAAATATATGTATAAGACACCCAAGTCCATCTAGTAATCCAATTACTATAATTCTGTAGTCATACTTTACTGGCAAGCTGGCTTAGTTTTTGAAGCGGCTAAATAATTCTTCCAGGCATATGTTGGCATCCATTTCGTGAGCAAAGAAATAAAGTAAACAACCCTTCGGTTCTGAACTCTGAATAGCTACCTGTATAACAATCTGCAATCTACTAATTTCGTCATACTCCATATGTTTATTATGGTCTTTTGTATGCTATGGATATAAATAGTATCATTTACAGGTGAATGCTGCAGCTGAAGTTATATATGATCTTGTGGATCCCACTGCTAATTTGATATTTGGAGCAGTAATTGATCCATCACTCAGTGGTCAAGTAAGTTAAGCTCTGCAAACCCTTGAATATCATTTATACCAACAATTATATGTCATGTCAATATTCCTCTTCCTATAGATGAGTTAGGCAACATTATCCCTGTGCAGTGCGTTCAAGACCTAGTATTATCCTTTTCTTTCTAGGAAGCACACACTTCAAAATATTCGCCATGTGCATGCCACATTTCATAAACATTATGATTATCGTTTTTTTATAAATGACCCTTTTCACTTCAAAGTTCAAACATGCTTAAATTGCACTGCTCTCTGATCTAATTTGTTAGGATAACTGAAAATTTCAAAAAATGTTTTATCATTGTCTCTTATGGGATTAGTCTTTTTTTTCCTCATCCTAATTTGTTTTCTTAACCACCTAGGATTATTATTAGAGTAAGTAAATAAATAAGGGTACTCTTGGTTTTATGAACATATAGAATCCATCCATACATTGTATACATTTCAGTTAATATCAAATTTTATGTCGTTCTCTTATCTCTCCTCCTCCTTCTACACTTAAAATACCACAACTCAAACATAATTTTTGAAATGTGCTACTAGCCTACTATGAATGCCCTTCCTAAAGACATTTGTCCTTTCTTTTACAGCTTTCAATGTCACTGAAAGTTAATTTTAAGCATTCTATTAATTATTTAGGTCTTCAGAGGATAAAATAAAATTTTAAACTCTCTCTATCGGCTTTTGAACTTAAAACATTGATTTTCTCTTTTAAGATTTGTGCTTTTATGTTAATTTTGTGCGACATATGTTTTTTAATACTCATACTGTCCTATCATTTTTCAAATTTGCCATTTAATAGGTAAGCATAACACTAATTGCAACTGGATTCAAGCGTCAAGAGGAAAGTGAAGGGAGGCCTACACAGGTATGACCTCTTTTCCCTTGGTGCGCCAATCCCTCTTCAAGCGTCAAGAGGAAAGTTAAGGCAGCCCTACCCAGTCCCTCTTCTCCTCTCTGGTGCAATACCTACATGATTGTGCTTTTTGTCCAAAATGCAGGGCAGTCAACTCATACAAGGAGAAACCATTGGTATCAATAGGCGGTCTTCCTCTTTCACTGATGGTGGTTTTGTTGAGATCCCTGAGTTCTTAAAGAAGAAGGGGCGCTCACGTTATCCAAGAGTTTAATAACCTTTCTCTCAAGTTCTTTAATCCCTCGCATCTCTTTACCAGACAAATTTTAGAGATTCAAATCTCATCAGTTTAGGCATTAGGTCCTGTTTTGCCCTCTTTTACATTTTTAGGTCCGTTTTGTGTATACAGTGTTCAGGAAAGCAAAGCACTTTCCAAACCGTTGTGTTGAGTTGAGGCTTGTTGGCATCTTCTAATAAGTTTATTAGTTTGTATTTTTGTACAGAGAATATATCAGTATGGTCAGGGCATGTTAGTGTTACCAGCAACTCAAGATTAAATTCGTGTACATGAAAGTTCTTGGTTCCGAAGACAAAACCGAGAACGTTTCACATTCTCACGGACCAGGTAAAGCTCTCCTAGTCTATAATGGTCTGTTTTGAGAAATGCAGTACATGAAAATAAAATGGATGAGGAAAAAATGTGAAAATAAAGGTGTTTGCTGGAAAGGAAAGAGATAAAGGATAAGGAGAAATTTTGATAAAAAAATAGAATGGAAAAGTATTAATAATGAGACTCACTTTTCTTTTTTAATTTCATCTTCTCTGATTATTTTCTACTAAATTACCAAATTAAAATTCATTTTCTGTATTATTTTCTAAACTAATGTTTTAGGATAAAGGTGGCATGATGGCATGAATCGTAAAATAGTATTTATTGTGTTTTTGTGTGTGTTTTATTTTGAATACAAATGACACAAGATTATTGTAAAAAGTAGTACTGGAAATAGAGAGTTGGCGTGAACTTATATATGTATGGCCTAACAAAGGCATGTTACTGGGAGGATCAGAAAGGTCCACACCACACCAATCAGCTCACTCACAATTAAACAGAAACGAAAGACAAAACAAAGTAAAAGGAAAAGGTGATCTCAGTCTCACCGTCTCAATTTCACGCATTCATTCAAGTTATGTCACTATAATAAATCTTATTTATCGATATAACATCATTTTTTTATAAATATTATTTTTATTTGTTATAAATACCAATCAAGTTTCTATTTTCTTAAAGGTTAAAACTGTTGGCATGCTTAAATGAAGCCCGAACCTACGTTCAAGAAAAAATATTATTCTCTCTGTTCCAATTTTTTCTTTTCCACTTTATATGATGTTAATGTTGTCACACGAAGACTAAGAAATACATGTTTTAACATAAACATAAAATGTTTATTTTTAATATAAGATCCAATATTTTATAAGACTCGTAAGCTTATGACCTCATTCCATCTTCGTTTTTTTAAATATATGCAAAAGTACTTCGAGAGCTCAATCCATAATTATTTAATTAAGTTTTTAACAAAAGAATACTAGTTACATAGTTTTAATATATTTTTACCAAAGCGCTCTATTATTGAAAAATATAAAATCAGTATAAAGACTCGTTAAATGTGAGATCTAACTCATTAAAATTTGTGATTTTCAATTAATTTTAACAATATTCAACAACCCAATAAATTTGTCCAACCTTCACGCATGGTTAAGTAAAAAAAAAAAACTATCCACTAATCTTTATTTCGACTTGTTTTGTTTTAGATATTTTTCACATTGATGGACAATATAACTTCTTTTAATAATAACACACGAGTATTAGAGGCATGTATCATATGATTACTGTTTATTTCTGTATCCTCCACTTTAATCTATTATGAAATTTATGAAATTGACAGAAGAAGTTGCCTTTGATCACAATGTTACAAAATTATTTTTTAGCTTTAAACTTAGGGGAAAAAATACAAATATATTTTCTGGCATCTGAAATACCTTTCTCGTCAAAAGCACGTCAGAAAAGTGTATTTTGGAATGAAAAACGATGAAAATGATAAATATTACCACTGTGAGAGAAACGGAACGGAAAAAAAAATCAGATAGCTCAACCTGATTGGCTAAAAGAAAGAATCACGCACAATCACAAAGGCAAATGCAGATGAACGTCAATCCTCCAAAAATCAATCCAAGGAATCGTGCTTTCTTCAGAACAAAGCGTAAGAACGTGATAGGAATTTCTCCGATTGCAATTTGTTTTAATTTTAGTTTAGATTTTGCATTTCGTTTTGTGAATCGGTTTGGATCTCACAGGAGAAGATGGAAAACAGTGAGGAACAGAAGTACGGAGTTCGGAAATTAGAGATCTCAGACAAGAGCAAAGGCTTCATCGAGTTGCTGCAGCAACTCAGCGTTTGCGATTCCGTCTCTGACAGAGATTTCGAGGATCGATTTCGAGAGCTCAGTGCCGTCGGAGATGACCACGTTATCGGCGTGATTGAAGACGAGGCTTCTGGAAAGATCATTGCGACGGGGAGCGTGTTTATTGAGAAGAAATTTTTGAGAAATTGCGGCAAAGTTGGGCACATTGAGGACGTTGTTGTGGATTCAAGCGCACGTGGGAAGCATTTGGGAAAGAGAATTGTAAGCTTCCTGACGGAGCATGCTCGTTCCATTGGATGCTATAAGGTCATTCTTGATTGCAGCCTCGAGAATAAGGCGTTCTACGAGAAATGTGGCTTCCAGCACAAATCTCTTCAGATGGCTATGTATTTTGCTCACCACTAGTTTTCTACTGTCTTGGCTTCTTTGATGTTGGAGTCGACGAGCTCTGGGAGGCTAATAATGCTGGGTAATAAAGCTTGTGGACTCTATGCTTAATTCAATTACGCTTATGTTTCATGCCGTGTGATGTGCTTTTTGTTTTCTGAAACGATAAATTTGGCCGCTCAAATTGACGTGATGCTTAGTTGGATTGGGTTTGGTATTATCGGTGAATCTTACGAGGGGCTTTTTAAATTCTTCATGTTGATCTTCGTTTTAAGATTTCGATATTGCATAACCTTTTGAGAGAGATTACACGTCTAATATTTCTGATGATTTGGTTGCTACGATAATAGGTAGTCCATGATATTGTTACGCTTTCTTAGTAAATTGATAGCTCCTGTTTTAAATAGATCTCTGACGATTTCGGATTTTCTACGGCTTCGTATTGGGTTATACGTTCATTTTAAACTAATCAACTGTAGCCAACATAAAACGGGGCTGATCTTTATGACTACAATGATAAGGGTTAAGATTTGGTTATTGTTGTATTGTGATGTATTTCTTCTTGGACTATAGGTAAGGGGTTAAGACTTGGTTTTCAGTCGACTCGGTATTTCTTCTTACTGGAAAATGGTGCATCATTGATTACATCATTATTAGTTGTAGAATTAGATTATGATGTATGTTATATTCAGTTGGATTAAGCTTGATGTTGCTCTAAAGGTTTTTTATTAAAATTAGAGCTCTGCATGCAGATTCAGAACTGATATAATAGTGTCAAAATTGGAAAGGTATGGAATCATTAGGAGGAATAGTTTTTATTTGACGGATCCATGACTGTTTGTAGTTTTTACTAATTACTGCTATGCTAAGTTCTAGTCAAACAATTCTGAATATGTACATGGTCCATTGAATTTTGTTTGTTTTTCTTGATGTCACTTATGTAACAACTGCATATTTTCCTTGTTTCCTGTATTTGATGCTATTTTACATGTTGCTCTTGAATTCAATGTGTATGAATACTACTCAAATGCTATTTGCAGAGAGTTTAATATCATTATTGCATCAGAGTCATCATAGTATTTGGGATGACATAATTTTGGACACATCATAGTTTTGCTTGCACCAATCAGTATCAATTGTTTTCTTCTAGTTTTTTCACCATAATTATCAATTTTCATTTTTGACTGTGCTCTGGTTCTTTACCTTCCCCAACATAAAAGAGACAAAAAGAATACTTTTTTCCCCTATAATATCAAACCCTGTACACCTCTTAGCCTCTGAGGTTACCCATTCCCTTTTCATTTTCCTTGTATTGAGAACTCAAAATTTCTCAGGTGGCACAAGTTGGTCCTCAGTTCCAATTCTGATGTCCCTCCCCTCATAGCTAGTTTCTTTCACTTGCCGGTAAGCTCGCTTCTATCATTGACCTCTTTCTTATCAAAGGGGGATATGGTAAATAGTAATCTATTAGTCAAAATAAGGTAGCATATAACATTCGATAGATGTGATACAATGAAATGGAACACAGTATATGAGTTCTATTTCATGTTTGGTTCATTTAAAAATATTTTAGAACACACTTGAGGTTAGAAAATGTTACATTTTGGTTCTTCTGAAAATTGGAACTAAGGAGAAAAGAACAGAATAGGATGTTCCATTTTCTTTTGTTAATGCACCAAAGCCTACGTAAGGTTTTTTTTATCAGCGATACAAAATATATTAATTGGAATCATTCGGGTGTTCCAACCCATTTACAAAAACATCCGAAAAAAAAAATTCAAACACTAAGATTACAAAAAGACTTAGGAAGAAAAGAAAAAGACATACATAATCATATGATAAATCTCTAACAAAGTTGGATCTTCAACAAAAAAAAAAATTCCTGTTGTTAAATCAGTCCTTCATTTACACAGGCCATGTAAGTGTTCTTCTGCTGGTCATAATAATAATAATATTATTATTATTCGTGGATACAATCAAACAGTGTACAAATCTTGTTGATCAGGGGTTGAAGGCTCAATTAAAATATATGATGTGGTTGATATTCCATTTATGAAAATGAGTTTTGCCACTCCCATGTCTCCACTGTCTGCTATTCAAATGATTACACCTAAAATACTCATTTGCTTTGTTAATGACATAGTTTACAGAAATTATTTTAAATTCAACACAATAACATGGTAATGGCCCTAGACATTTGGTCTGTTTTGCCAAGCTTATCTTTTTTTATAGGTAAGAAGGAGAATGAAATGGCAGAGCTGGAGAAAATTTTGGAGTTGTACTTACTGACTAGCTGACACTTGGAGTTAAATATTTGTGGCATGTGCCCATTTTCTATTTTATTTTCATAATATGAATACTCACTATGTCTGACTTTTGTATATTTTTCTTTGCCTCATTTATACAATTTTGAAGGTTAATTATAGTTCATGATCTCAACTTAAAAATAGATGGGATGCCTAAGTATGGCCCTTTTTGTACTTCCGATACCATATGTGCTAGTAGAAGTATGTTAGTAGTTATAGTGTATAAACCAATTCCGGACCATCAATTTTACGGATTATAGTTTACAATCCTGTCATGATCGCTTGCTATTTAATCTGTTTAGTATTTTACCCTTGATACATAATTATATTATATTGTGCAGAAACTATATGAATGCATTCCGGTGCTAGGGCAAAGGAAGTCAGAATAATTACCAGTTTGTGAGCCTTTTTCAAGTTTTATTATATTAATGTAATTTGAAGAGAACGAGAGGGGCTGGAAGCACTTTCCATTCTTTGCACTAAATACCTTATGCTTGTCTCTTTCAGGCTTGTGCATGGTTTCATCTTCTGGTCTTTGAACCGTTGCAGAATTCTGTATTGTTTTTAAAAGATTTATCTGGAATCATTGTTATGGTAATTGCAGACTTTCTACTTGACTTTTCCTTTGAAAGTTAAGCATGGAAAATCATTGATGCTCATTAAATTTCATAACATTAACTAATTAGTGAACAGCTACCGATATTAGATTGAATGCTGCTGTTTAAGTGAAGTTAAATATATTTTGATCAAGATTCGATAGATGACTTGTTTGAGAGTTTGAGATTGACATGAAGAGATTTGGTTAATAAGATCCTAATAACGTCCTAGTCAAAACCAACTCAATTTTGACCGGATTAAGAATAAAGTAAAAATAATATATTAATGTTAATTGATTATTTAGTGAAGTTGAAATAATAGGCTTGTATAAAATTAAAAATATTTTAGTGAAGCGGAATTAAAATTATTTAGGATGATTGCAAATTGAAATTTTAAAATTACTTTGATCAAAATCTTATTAAAATCATTTTTGATCAAATTGAGTTTAAAATTATTTTTAAGAACTTGAAATAAATACTTTAAAATAGTTAACTTTCTTATATCCTAATCCTAAATTTATACAAAAAGTAGAATTATGAATTTGGATTTTTCGTTGATTTTTTTTTTCTTTGTTAGGCTTTCAAAATATAATGACGTTGTCATATTAAAAATATTTTTAATATTTTAAAATATTAAAATCAATGTATATAAAAATATTTTGAAAGTTTAAGAGACTAACAATTCCAAAAGAAACCAATAATAATCTCGAATCGTAGAATTATGTCAATTCTTTATTCAATAGAATAAAAAGTTTTAGGTAGGGATGGCAAAATTGGTCAGGCCCGTCGAATCGGCCTGCCAGCCCGTCCAAAAAAGGGCGGGTCAAGTTTGAATTTCCAACCCGCTGCAACACGGCTCGCCAACCCATTTTTTTTTTTTAATTTTTTATATTTTTTTGTTTAAAATTAAAAATAATTAAAAAATATTACTTTTTTATATTATATAAATAAATTTGTATATATAAACAAAATTTTAATAAAAAGTTTAAAAAAGTTTAAAAAAATTAAAAAAAGTACAAAAAAAAAAGATATGGGCCAGCCCGTCGACCCGCCAGTCCGTCCAAAAACAGGACGGGTTACAATTTTCGATCCGTTTATTGATGGCGGGTCAGTCCAGTCCAGCCTGACCCGTTTTTGGCGGGCCGAACTAGCCCGTTTTGACACCTAATCTTAGGACAATTACAATGAACTTAGTCTCTTGCTTTTGTGATTTAGAATCAAATTAAAACTCTATTATAATTTGATGCCGTTATGTTGAAGGAATAAAAGGTGAATTTATATATTTTAGAGGGAGTAAAATTGAACTTTTCTTTATTTAAAAACGAATATAGAATTTCTATTCAAAGGTAATATTCAATTTAGAGAGAGAAAAGATTGAATAATATTTCAAGATAACTTACCGTTAAAGAATATTCAATCACACCATTGAAATCTTGAATTTTCAATCATCAAATGTAATACATGTAATACATGTAATAATCATTCTTCTTCCTTTGAGATTACTTGATGCTTTTTCATTCATAACATATTCATTCTTTATTGAAAATTTGAACCAATCTAACTCTTATCCATCTTCGATAAGAATAATTTTGAACTTTTTTTTTACTTCAATTTTTTTTTTTTTACTTCTTTATAAATAATTTTGAAATTAAATGAAAGTTTAATTTTTTTTATTTAAATTAATTTAGCCTTTCATTGTCAATTTTTGAAATTTTATGGGAAGTAAATTTTTCTTTTATTTAGTTGTTGATTTTAACTTATATATTTAAATTCTTCTATATCTTTCTTATTCTAAACTATCTTGTTGCTTTCTTTCATAATTCATTTCCTGAAAATATATTTTTTTTTATGATTTTCATTATCTTTACTTTTATCAAGAAGAAATAAATTGTTGTTATATTTATAATTCTTACAATTCATTGACATAATTAATAGAAATAGTAAGACGTTGCTAAGACATTTCTTTAAAATGACGAGGAATATGACTTTGAAAAATAATGAACACGTGGTTTAAATGATATGTTTATCTTGTATTGAGATACCAGAACATGAAGTTTAATAAAAAAATATATCATTAAATATATCAAAATATTTAAAATGGACATATTATTCCATTGAAAATAAAGGATATATCAATATATGTTTTTATATTAATACTAATAATAAGGTGATTTAATGGTAAAGACTGAGAAAAAAGAGAGAGGTTGTGAGTTTAAATTTTTTTAGTAACAAAATTCAACTAAATGTTAATCTTCACCGAAATATAATTAGGTCCATTATAATGATACTAAGAATGTGTCATGTGTCATATTTTAAAATATTTTAAAAAATATGTACTTATTTGAGTATTTTAATCTTATTTCTTTTATAACTTTCAAAGTGTCTAAAAGTTGTTTTTTAGCATTATTTAGTTTTTCAAGAATATAAACTAAAATTGTCAAACTCACTCTTATATGCTTTTAACTTAAAACATTGATTCTCTCGAGATTTGTACATTTATGTTACTTTTATGCTATATGTTGTCATACTCATATTGTGTGTCTTATTATTTTTCAAATTTACCATGTAATTTGGTTTAAATAAATTGGGTGTAATCACATTTAATTATTTTTTAATAATATCAATATCAATATATTTTAAATTTTAGCAAAAGAAACAACATAACCGGTTAAAATTATTCATATACTTAATAGAAGTAATACAATTTCAAATAAATATTCACATACTTAATTTCACATTAAATAATTATGAATTTTAAGCTGAAATGGCTTTAAGAAATTTGACGTTAAATAATATATATATATATATATATATATATATATATATATATATATATATATTTTTTTTTTCAAGTACAAATAAATGATGTGTCTAAAAAGCAAAATTATTGTAAAACAGAGTCATGTGATTGGGAGGATAAGATAAGGAAGGTCCACAATCTCAGATTTCAAGCATTCATTCATGTTGTGCCTCCCAAACTTGCTATTGTCACCTTCTTATAATTAATCCTATTTTTTAATTCATTTTCTTATAAAACAAATATTAACTTTCATACTTAATTTTGAAAAACGGCAACTAATTTAAAATATTTTTTCTCTAAAACGTCATACTAAGTTAAAAGAATGTAACGAAATTTTAACCTTTTTTTATTTTGTTACATAATAATAGTCTTTTTTGAATTTTTTAAGTTTTTTTTTTAACCATGCCTCTTAATATAATTAAAAGTAATGAAAGCATTTCATAATAAGAAACTTTTTTAGTTAATTTTGTTCTAATAAAAAACATTATAAACATTAATCCAAAACCATAATTAAACTAATTGGAGTTTTCACCATTACCCAATACCAGCTTTTCGGGTTTTTTTAGTTGATTGAATCCTAGTTGTGTATAATAAAAGGACATAATTGCAGTAAAATAAATAAACGAACATAATTGCAGTAAATAAATAAATAAACGAACATGATGAAACTTTTTTCTGATCATACAAGGAGATGTACAAGTGTACGTTGGTTAGATTGAATGAAAAGATGTTCGGTTTGTCCTTAAGCAAGCTACTGTTTTCTGATAAGGAATCTTAAGTTTCAAAGAATTTAATTATTTAAAATTTAAATAGATTTTAACTTATTTAAAAATATATATTTTTTCAAATAATATCAGAACCCAAATGCCTACCATCATAATGTGATCTCAATATATTTACATACATTTATGACTTATATAACATCAAAATACATTGGATTTTATATAAAAATAATAACAATAATTACAAGATAATAATAAACATCTCCACTTCATCGTGTATACACTTCTTCTTTTAATGATCTCTTAAGTTTATAATTTTATCCATTAAAAATAATTACTAGAGCATCTAACAATAAAATAATACGATAAACTAACATAAATTTAAATGATCGCAATTAGTATCCACAAAAGTTATATATATATATA
>Ga0214544_1005202_pt1 | contig 25456 bp, 7 predicted proteins | sample CNSS3metaG_FD_160074 | JGI IMG/M metagenome (GOLD analysis project Ga0214544, IMG submission 160074) | Root nodule microbial communities from cowpea collected in UCLA plant growth center, Los Angeles, California, USA - CNSS3 | ecosystem: Host-associated > Plants > Roots > Nodule | place: USA... | reverse complement strand
GACGTTATGTGTATGTATACTGATATATATATATATATATATATATATATATATATATATATTTATAGCTTTGTATATATACGTGTTTTATCTGCTAAGCTCACCCTATCTGCGTGTGTGTGGCGATGATCGTGTGCGCGGTACACGGGAGCAGATGTTGGTGATGCAGGTGGCTCTGGTGCAGCTTAGTCGCGGAGAGGGGATTGACTCGGGGAACTTTTATTTGTATTACTTTGTTTTGGAAACATTTGTAAACCCGGATGGGTGACTTAACAACATTGTGATTTTAATTATGTAATGGATGTTCTAAATTTTATCCGCTCAATTAATAAAGCTTTAAATTTTCCCGCGTTTTGGGAAAATGAGGTATTATTAAATGCGCTGTTTTATTTATTCCATTTATTTATTTATAAATTAGTAATATCCTGACGGGATGTTACAAGCAACTTTTTTGCGTTTTTTCGTTTTTCTACCATATTTGGATGAATGTTTTGCTCTCATATCTACTTATTTTTGTTGTATTTCTGTGTTAGATGAATGTTTTGCTATTAGATCTACTTTTCCTAGTTGTATTTTTCTATTCGAGGATGTTTTGCTCTCAGATTCATGAGCACGATCCAAAAAGGTAACAACTTTTTTGCTTCTTTGCGATTTTTGTTCTTCTACCATATTTAAACACTTTTCTTTATATTTCTTCTCTGCTGGATGAATGTTTTCTTGTGAGATTCATGAACACGGTGAAGAACACCAAAAAGGTAACAACTTTTCTTCTTCTTTGTGATTTTTTTGTTCTTCTACCATATGTAACTACTTTTCTTTGTAGTATTTTTCTGTTGGATTAATGTTTTATTGTGAGATTCATGAACACTGAGAAAAATAACACAAAAAAGGTAATAATTTTTCGTCTTCTCTCATATTTTTAGTTCTTCTACCATATTTCACTACCTTTCTTTGTAGCATTTCTATTTTTGATGAATGTTTTCCAGTCAGATTCTTAAACACATTGAAAACACCCAAAAGGTAAAAACTTTTGTTCTTCTCTTCGATTCTTTGTTCTTCTATCATATGTAACTATTTTTCTTTGTAGTATTTGTCTATTAGATCAAGGTTCTTTTTGTGAGATTTATGAAATTATTGAAGAATGCGAAATATGTCTGTTTTTCTTCTTCTATCCAATGTTTTTTCTTCTACGTATCTAACTATCTTTCTTTGTATTATTCTTCTGTTGGACCCATCTTTTTCTTTGTCATTCATTAACTAATTGAAGAACACCAAAAAAGGTCAATGCTTTTCTTCTTCTTCTGAATTTTTCTTCTTCTACCTTATGTAATATCTAACTCATTTTCTTTGTAGTATTTAACAGTTGGATCAAGTTTTTCTCTGTCAAATTCATTAACTAATTGAGGCAAGGACATCCATCAAGATTTTGGGCAAAATAGTTCAATGAACTCATTGAGCAACATAAGAAAGGTGAAACCGGTTGAATCAATAGTTATCTGTGAGATGATTTAGATTTTTTAAACCTGTTTAATCAATAGTTTTCTTTCAAAAATCTCTTATTTTGTTATTAACAGAGTTGACTAACAATCTTTCGTTTTTAAAACTTCATTCATTTTTTTCTTTAATTAACAAAGTGTAGTAACATACTTCAAAGTTGCATTTTTGAACATTATCAACATATATTTTTTATATTTAATTATTTTATCTTATGAAATCATTTTATATATAATATTAAATGACTTTAATATATTGATAATAGTGAGTAACAATTTTTTAGTTTTAAAACTTCATTTTATTTTTTTGTCTTTTTCTTTCAAATTTTATTCTTCACATAACAGACCTGCAATGTTTTTTGGAAGGATGAATATGGTGGGTGTTTGAGAAGATAGAGGGAGCCAAAAGATGTTTGTTGAAGATGCAAAGCTGTGCTCGAGACATTTATGCAATTCCTAAGAATAAAAGAGCACACAAATTAATGCAGAAAATTTAATCTTTGGGTAGAACATTTATGTTTGACAGAGGTTGGAAATGGCATGTTGGAGAAGGTCTGCATGGGAAGATACAACAACATTCATTTAATTAGTGAGGGAGTGCCATGTCAAAAAAAAAAACATAATTGGTGGTCTGCATAATTAATGTTTTGAAGCAGTAAGTATCATACCAGTACACTTTAAAAACCTTTACAAAGTTTCTTTGAGAAGGTAGTCAATTTTTTTAAAAAATCCAAAGTTTCTTGGAGAAGGTAACTAATTTTTTTAGAATAAATTAAATTAAAAATTGTAATAAAACAAATTTATTAAGATTTGGTATGGAATTTACAAATATTACACGATATTTACTAAAACGTTTTGCAGCATTGAGAGTGAATAATTTCAAATATAATTTGAATGTTATTTTATAAGATAATATTTACTATTTGAGAATTATAATAGTGAAGTAAATGAAAATTATAAACTACAATTCATTTTTAAAATAAATGCAAATCATAAAGGTAGAATCCAAATTTTCTAAATTTTTCAACAAACTTAAAATAAAGCTCATGCTCCAATAAATACTTCTTAAAGTTTAATAGGTTAAATCCATAACACACATTCTAAAAATTTCATAGTAAAAAAAAGATTTATAATTTAAAATTAAAAAAAATACATAATGACTCAATTTGTAATTATGAAATATTTTTATATAAATAATAATAGTTTCTCCTTTCTATAGACAAAATTAGGTATTTTATAACTTTTGTTTTAAGAATAATCATTAAATATGACATATTTTTTTGAATATGATCAATTAATAATTTCTTATTAATTAATTAATAATAATAATAAATGAAAATAAAATTACTTACTTTAAAGTTATTTATTTACCTAATTAAAAGTTAAGACTTTTATTTTTATTTTACCTAGCTTACCGAAGAAGTTTATATACTTTTCAAATCTTATTTTTCATTATTCAAAAATTAAAAGATGTTGAGAAGAATAAAAATAACTTTTCAGTTTCTTCCAACACTACTTTTCAGTTTCAAATCTTACTTTTCATCCTCCAAAATTAAAAGATGTTGAGAAGAATAAAAATAACTTTTCAGATTCTTCCAACACAACCTCCAATGTAAACTTTGGTCTCTTCCAATGCCTTTTTGTCATTAATTAGCATTAATTATGAAGAAACCAAAGAGGTTTTGTGTGTCTCAATACAATGTTATATTTGAATTTATTGTATTATAATTTTCAATGAAAAATACTTTAAAAAATCTACCTACTTTCTTGACAAATTTTTACACTGGTTTCAAAAATCTTCTCACCTTCCATTAAGTAAAAGTCATTTTGAATTATCAAATATCTAATGGTATCTAATCTAATATGTAATACATAATATTATATACAATTGCAAAGCTAATAATATTATTAAACGTAAATATTATAAATAAATGAATAAATAGTGAATAGTAAACAACAATTAAATTACAATAAAGAACAAAGATAAAAAGAGAAATAACAAAGAATAAATAACCAAATAAATAAATATTTATTATATATAATATATAAGAAATACATTTACTTTAGACTTTATATATATATATATATATATATATATATATATATATATATATATATATATATATATATATAAAATTGAAATATTCAAATATATACAACATTCACGAATACATATTTAAATATATGTTATAATGCATTATAAAATGTTTTTTAAAACTAAATTTCAAAATTAGTTTATTAGAAACCAAGATGTTCTCTATTTTTTAATTCAGTGAAAAATCTCTTTTAACATATTAAATAATAATGTTTGGATTTAAAATTTGAAATAATAATAAAAAATGCAAATAAAATTATTTACTTTAAATACATTTATTTACTAAATTAAAAATTAAGACTTTTGTTTTTTTTACTTGGCTTACTGGATATGTTTTTTATACTTTTCAAAAAATATTTTTCATGTTCAAAAAATTAAAAGATGTTGATGAGAATAAAAATAACTTTTTAGTTTCTTTCAACACTACTTTCAAGATAAAATGTTGGTTCTTCCAACACATCTTTATAATTAATTAGCATTAATTATGAAAAAACCAATTTTAGTGTTTCAATACAATGTTATATTTGAATTTATTGTATTATAATTATAAATGGAAATTTTTTTAAAAGATTTACATACATTCTTGAAAAAGTTTTATACTGGCTCCAAAAAATCTTCTCACCTTCCTATAGAGTAAAAGTCATTTTGAATGACCAAAATTTCTAATAGTATCTAATCTAATATATAATTATATACAATTGCAAAACTAACAATACTGTTTTGAGTTCTAATGTGCATTGTCCCAAAAAAATACATAATTAGTGGTCTTCATAATTAATATTTTGAAGTAAATATTACAAAATAACAACTTTAGAAACTTTTACAAAGTTTCTTGGAGAAGGTAGCTATTTTTTATAAATAAATCTAATTAAAAATTGTAATATAATAAATTAATTAGGATTTTGTGTGAAATTTACTAATATTACACGACTGAAATGTTTTGTAGCATCGAGAGTGAATATTTTAAAATCTAATATTAAATCTTATTTAATAAGATAATATTTACTATTTCAGAATTTTTATAGTAAGGTAAATGCAAAACATAAACTACATTTTATTTTTATAATAAATACAAATTATAAAGGCATAATCCAAGTTTTTAAAATTTTGAACAAACAAAATTAAAATAAATTTCTCACTCTATGAATTTGTCCCATTAATGATAATATAGACTTTTAAAAAGTTCAAAGAAGAAAAAAGATTTATAACTAACAAATATTTTTATATAAGTATTAATATTTTCTCATCTTCTACAAAAAAATTATGTATTTTATTAATTTATTCTAAAAATAGTCATTACATATTACAATTTTCTTAAAATCCAATCGGATAATAGTTTGTTAATAATTAATGACAATGTTAATAAATGCAAATAAAATTAGTTACCTTAAATATATTTAATTATCAAATTAAAAATTAAGAATGTTTTTTTTACCTAGCTTACTGAAAAATATATTTATATTTTTCAAAATCTACTTTTCATCTTCCAAAAATATAAAGATATTAAGAAGAATTAAAATAATTTTCCAATTTTTCCAACACTGCTTCCAAGGTATATTTTTTCAACCTCTCTAAGAACTTTTCACATTCTTCCAACCCTACTTCGAAGATATATTTTTACAACTTCTCAAAGATGAATGTCTTCGTCATTAAATAACATTAAATATTAGAAACCAACAACTTTTTGTGTTTCTCATTGCAATGTTATATATGAATTTATTGTATTAAAATTTTAAATGGAAAATATTTTAAAAATCTATCTACCTTTTGAAGAAAGCTTTATACAGGTCTCAAAAATCTTCTTAAATTTTAATGTAGCTTATTGAATAAACTTTATCAATCAACACTTACGCCTTCCAATATAAATGTCAAAAATATAAAGAATAAATAGAAATCTTTTGGTCTTCCAAGAATTTTGCATTTTGAATTATGACTCTATTTATTATGAACAACAACAATTATGATTTGTGGGACTCAATGAATCATGAAGTATCAATCAAACATATAATTAAAGTTTAAGACATTCACAAAAAAATATTATTTATCAATTTTAAGTATATAAAAAATATAAAATTTTTATATCATCATGTTGTTTTTTTGAAGATGTTATCTGCTTTTTTATTTATCGTTAATGATTAATACAAAATGCAAAATCTCCTTCTAATAATGTGCTTGAAAATCGATTGATCTAATATTACTTATTACAGTTGTATTCTTAACTTTATATCAATTATGATTTTAAAATATTGCATTGAAAACCAAAATCTTCTTCTATTAATGTGTTTGAAAATTGATTGATCTAATATTACTGATTATGGTTGTATTCTTAACTTTATATCAATTTATGATTAAATTTAAATATTAATTTAAGAATAAATTTATATTTATGTAGAATTAATGTAATATTATCATTATATATTTTTATATAATATTAAATTACATTGAATTTACATTGGGATTTTTTTTTTCATTTAATATCCTTCGAAACCGAACTTTTCTTATAGTTGATTTTTTTAAACATCAAGCAGCAGATAATATTAGGTAATATATTCCTTCCGTGTGTTTTTAGAATAAAATTCAAAATTAATTCATTGAAAATAAAATCGTTCTTTGGTTTGAAGTTGTGAAAAATTAATCATAATACATATAATAATATTAATAAATTTTGGATTCAAATTTGAAAACGTAATAGACAGTAAAAGAAAAAGAATGTGATAACAAAATTTAAATTTAACATTTAAAATGAAAAATATATACAAAAAGTTAATTTTTGTAATAAATACTTTAATATTATTGATAAAAATATATAAATTCAAATATTAAAAAAATTGATGATCCATAATGATATAATAATATATTATAAAATATAATAATATGTAATAATGTAAATATAAAATATAATAATATTAATATAATTAAAATATAAGGTAAAAAATAAAAATTATAAATTTTTTAAACTTTTAAAGATATGGAAATAATTAACTATTTCAATTTCAATATTATTGCAAGATTAAGATTCGAAAATTGGAATTCGAAATATATACAGTAACATTTTCTCTAAAAGCGATTATCAAATTGAAGCTTTCGAATGAAAGTGGATACTCTTTGACTAATTAAACCAAAAATATATTAATAAAATTTGAATTTTGACATTAAAAAAAAAAATTGTGAAATAGTGTAAGTTTTTTAATAGATTCTTATAATGTCTCTAAACAACTTTCAAATATTTTTAACTTATAAAAAAGATTCGTATTTAATATATTATCAAAATCTAAAAAATGATAAATTGAAAAATTTTAATGGAAATAGATTAATATTCACAACTAAAAATAATAAAAGTTAAAAATATGATATAAAAAATAAACAAGTAATATAATATTTAGGAACAAAAGCTTCGTGGTTCTTAATAATATAATAATATATTAATATATTAGTCTTAATATGATAATAACAATAGTAAAAATAATTAAAATATGGTGTAAAATAATAAATAAATAATTGTAAAATTTAAATATGAATTTTTAAATATTTTTAAATAATTTTTACACATTTTTGACGTTTTACACAAACTTAAATAATAATTTAAAAAATAATTTTTATAACATAGATATTGGTATATCATTACAAGTTAAAACTATACATTCTTAAAAAATTTAAAGATATAAAAATCACTAATGATCTTGATTTCAATAATTTTTTTTCTAAATTAAGATATATATTGTCAAATTTGAAATTCAAAATATATAGTAATAAAGTTTGAATTTAAATTTTAAATTTTAAAAGCTATAAAATATGGGACCAAAGTTAAAATTTGAAATTCAAAATTCAAAAAAATTGTGAAAAAAAAAAGAATTCAATAGAGGAGTCTACCAGAGTATAACCTTTGTATTTTTGCATAGTGTACTATTTATATTTGTCTACATAGTCTACATTTTGTAAGTTTTGGTTGTTTACTATTTATATTTTGTTTGCAGTCTAACATTTGTATCTTTAAAGAATCTACTATTTATATTTAGGTGTAATTAGTCGGATAATACTCACTTTTGTTTGGATATGTCAGTTTGATACCTGCTTTTAAAAAGGTGTCAATTAGGTCCCTTTGAAAAAAAAAGTATTAAAGTCATTAACGGTATCGATATTTACAAGAGTGAAAGGAACCTAATTGAGACATTTTTTCAAAAGTTGGGACTCGATTGACACATTTTTAAAAGCGAGTACCAAACTGACACATCTGAAGAAAGTGAGTATTATCTGACTAATTAAACATTACATTTATATGCACCACGATCTATCATTTGTAGCTTTATATCGTTTACTCTTCACATTTTTTGTATCGTTTAACGTTTGTATCTTTATTAACTATTTATATCGTCCATCATTTTTATTATTAGAGAATTAACTATTATATTTTTCTACATTTTTTACTCAATATTTCATTTAAAATTTAATTTAATTTCTTAATTTTAATTAACTAAATCTTAATATATTATTTATAATATTAAAAATATATATACATTTTTATCATAAAATCAATTAAAATATTATTATTGAATTTTATAAAATAAAATTTATATTAAATTTAATTATACTTTAATAATTTTACCAACTTTTGAAATATACTATAATTTTAATAAATATAGAAGAAAATAAATACACTATCATTTTTAATTTTAAAATTTGATATCCCGTGCATGGGTAAGAATACTAGTATATTTCATGCATGGATCGTTCACACTTGGAAAATACATGTTAATAGAACTATATAAGCTTCAAACGCTGATACAATTATGCTTGAAAATGAGTTTATAACCAAGAATCACATTTGTTATTTTATCTAACAACAGAAGTAGGAACTAGACACCATCGTGATAAACATTCATTATACATAGATTATGAATTAAGGTTTCAACCACACAAAGATCTCATGCTAGACCTAGATTTGTAATAGATGGAAAGTAGAAAAGATGTGGGAAACGAAAGGATGAAAATGAAAATAGAAACTGGATCATGATCTGGTATAAAATAGACTAGGTTTGAAGTAGAAGCTCTTACAACAACATTATTGTATGTTTACATAAGCATATATAGAGGTTATAGTTGTGATTTGGTGACTGAAATTAATTATCTGGCATGGCTCGTTTAAGAACACAGAAATTGAAAATGCAATTATATGGATCCCAATGAAATCCGATCTCATCACCTTTCTTTAGATCTCTTCTTCTGACGAAGTCTTGGTTCCACTTTCCGATAAGAACATAGCTCTTGGAGGAAGACCATCGCTTTAGAAGGAGCTGGTGCATGGATTTGGTGTCCATGTCCCAAACTCTAACTGGGGTACCTTCTTCAGTTTCTGCAGCTCTTGCATGATCTGCACCCAACATAGGCAAAATTTGTTTCTTCACCAAATCTGCAGCCAGCAAGAGTCTACTTAGGATTCCCAAATCACTATCAGTTAGAGTCTTCTTGATCTTCCAAGGGTCATCGTAAAGCTTCAATGTTGTTGAAACTCCCTTGTTCATCTCCTGATCTTGATTTTGTTGGTTGCTGCAGAATCTTCTCCTTGAAGTCCTAAAGTTAGAGGCTTCACAAATGGTCGATTTCCTCTTCTTTTGACACAGCTGATCCTTTTCATCTCCAGGGTTGCTCATGTTTTGGAAGAGATGAAGAAAATCGTCAACTTTGATGGGATTTTGTGACTGTAAACTCATAAGAAAGGTTGAAAAGGATTTTGAATGTTTACACACTACTACATCAGTTCCTATATCAGTGTTTTGGTATTTGTGAAATGGAAGTGGAGGCTCATTTTTCCTCTTCTTTCATCATATAAATGGATTTCTCATATTTGTCATAGCCAGTAGAAAGGCATTTCTCATTTTTCTTTTCAAAAGCATGAATGGGATAAGAATATCCATTGTCATACAGCTTATTATCAACATCCTTTTTATGAAATTATCTTTTACTGGACAAACCAAATACTGAAAAATTCTCTTCGTTTCTTTTTTATTCATTAGTCTTTTACTTTATTTTAATAATAGGAATATTTTTTTTTTTTAAATCAGATGAAACTTTATACATGATTTTTCATTTGTAAATATAGAGAGATTTGGCTTATAAAAAAACTGTATAATTAAAAATTGGGATTAGAATCTAGGGCTGTTGAGAAGAAAGAGGAAAGAATGAATAGAAACTGTGGACCATGAGATAGAAACAATGGACCGCACTGGAAACAATGAGAACTTCAAATTTGATTTTCTCGCACTATTGCAATACAGAATCTAAATACTTTTTGTGTATGGTTCATCCATGTTCACACAAACAATTGAGTAATTCTATACATACAAAAATTCCGAAGACAAAAAGGCAAAATGTTTTATTAATATATGTTCTCAAATATTTATTTCTCAATATATGACAGGATTAATTTGTCCAAAACAATACTTATAATAAATCAATATATAACAGCATTTTGAATAAAAGAGATTAAATATGCTTTTCATTCTTAAATCAAAATATAGACCTATTTTATTCTTTATTTTATGAAAATCATGTAAATTATATATACTCCTAACAAATTACGTTAAAGTGTACTTTTCATCCAGCAAACAAACTTTGAAAATGGATTATGACATACATGTGGTTGTGTGTATAAAATGAGAAATGAAATATGTTTTAATTATATCAAGCTTGAAATTATTTTAAATTATAGTTACAGAAATATGTTCAATGAATAGCAGAATCAAGATATATTTTTGTTTTCCTTTTTCTGTGCAATAAGCCATGAATTAAGAATAAGATCCTAGACTTAACTTTGTTTAAGGTTTGTATTTGTTTGCTCTATAATGCTAGAGAGCATGTTATTCTCATTTCTTTTGAACCAATGGACATAACCATGGTCGTTTACAGGTATTCTTGTACCTTTGTTTTTTTGTCGAAATACTATATATCTTTGCCGATTAAAAATAGATTCTAAATGTTCACCACATTTCGACCTGTTGAAAGAAAATTTAGCAGCACATAAACAAGATTGCCCAAGATAAATAACATGGCAGAAGTTCAGGAACTTGTTGGCTATAAGGATAGTGTCATGCTGGAAATAATGAGCCGTTGAATCAATAACAAGAATCATGGAGAGATTACCAACCCAGAATGCAGATGACACCAATTTATTGAAAAACTAAATCTCACGTCAAAATAAGATAATTTCATAATATATAAATAGAATAAACCTCGTTTCCTGCAATTAAAGTTAAGGTACACTTAAAAGTTCACTTACTAACAACTAACATGGCAAAACAACTCATTTAGTCTTATATTGTTTTTATCCAACAAAGTTTAAGCAACTGTGAAGAAGTACATGCCATGAAACCAATATTTTCTGTCGGACTTTCATTTCCACCTCTTCTATTATTTCACCCACACCTACACACACATACATAAAAAGGTTTTGGCCTGATTTAACAGAAAAAAGGCCACTGTTCTTCTTTCCAAATTTCTCCACCAACTAAAATGCCAATTCCATTCCCAAAAAAAAAAGTTGATGAACCTTAACTTCAAGATTGAAACATAGTCCTATTTTGTTTCATAGGAATTAAAGGAAGTCTAAAACCCAGGCGTGATATCATTGGATTCAAACGATGGCACAAACCTACAGTTTGATAGGAGAGTCCAAATGCAGTTGATTGACAGACAAATAGTATTCTGGAACTGATAACCTAGAATTGATTTGTCGCAGGTGGCTTCGATTGGTGTTTAACCAGTTTAAAATATTTTGTCTGTCATTAAATTGTTAAGAAAAGTATGGAATGAGTATATAATTTGCATATTATGTTATATAGTAAGAGAAAATAGATTCTTTTTGCTGACCTTGTAAACACTCAGTTGCTGACACGAGTAATATGAAATAAGTGATATCTGGTTTGTTACCTTAACTGTAGATGGAGGTGAATATATTGAATAAAATGTGATGTTAGGTTTGTAATACCTAGGTTAATGCAAGTAGTATTAAAAAAAAGATAAAAAAACATTTCATTTTTGTTAAATGAATAGTTCCCTAAGAGAGAGTTATTTTTCGTCCTTGGAAACGGGATGATATAAGTAAACAAAAGTTGGAGAGTAATGAATTAACGTAGAAAGCGAGCATTGAGGGTTGATTAACGAAAGCGACACTCGAGGGTTCATGCTTGAAATTGATGATGCATGGATATATATATATTATATACACTGCTATATAGTGATAATGGAAGAACAAGTGTTGTTTTGCATTGATTAAGTTAAGAAGGAATTTGAGTAGTGAAGGTTTGAAAAAGTGTATATGTTTGGGGTTCGAGAAGAGGTGACAGAAATTAAACCATGGCCATATATGGTATATATTTTGATTTGATATTGTAGATATATTTAGCAAGGTAAGTAAAAATGGAAAAGGTGTTGTAAAAAAAAGGTAAAAAGATGTTGTGGGTGTGGTGGAGAAGGTATGAATGATCGCGTGGTTACAGTTTGGTTTGGAGGTGTTGCTTTCGAATATTTGAAGAAGAAAGGGAATTTATGCATATCAAGTAGATATTGATATTGCAATCTTTATCTCAACCACGTCTCTTTGCTTGGTATCTAAATCTAAAGTGGTGTGATGAGTGGACGATGGCTTCATGTCGCCTTTCCTAGCTGGCAACTCCTCCATATTTCATTTCACCTACTATACTTCTATCATCTTCATGCTAAGCCGGAGAGAAAACAAAATTATTATAACAAATCAAAAAATCATGTTATCATTCTCGTCTTTTACTTTCTGACGTAGTTTAATGTGTGTGAGTTATTGATTCTTTCAAAGAAAAAAATAGTGATATATTAATCAATGATTCACACTAAGTCATATTAAAAAGTAAAAGATGTGAGTCAAAAAATAGGAGTTATAGTATCATTGTCCAAATGTTATGTTATACTTTTTCAAAATAATCAATTACTCACACCAAATCACTTGAGGAAATAAATGATGAGAGTGAAAAAAATGAGAGTAATAGTATCATTGTCCATAACAAATGTTATGGTGTACCTCTTCAAAAAGAGAATTTGAATTCTCTGCTGAGTTTTTTTTTTTGTTTCTCTACTGTGCTTCTATAATACACTGATTATTACTAATTTTGACGTTTTAAAATATATTGAAAAGATATTTAAAGTATTAATACAATATATTTTTAATGCTTAATAGAAAACAATACTAAAAAAAAATTAACAGAGAATCTGAACTCTCAATAAGACCTCACGAGAGAATCTGACTCAAATTACAATTCCATGTAATAAATTTTCTTCATTTATAATTTATATCAAACGTTAGAACAATTATTCTAAGCTTTTTATTCGGTTTATAAAACAAATATGTAACTTTTAAACGTTTTTTAATGATTCTTTTCAACAGTACTAGGGTGTATTTCCAAAAATTTCTTCATAAGTCTATATTTATAAAAATTAAAATTTTTCATTCATCACCTTTTTCACCTCCTAAAGTGTGGCGTACCGTTCTAGGTTTATTCTATTTAGGTGTCTAAACATTATTGGTCAACGTTTCTTTTATTTTCAAAAAAGAAAAAATCTTTGGAATCTTTTATTAATCTTCAAAATTGTGTTCCATTTTAAGAAATTATATTAGCAGTCATTAAACTTTGGGAGGAAAAAAAATGTGAGTTTCATTTTTTTAGCACGTGTTTCTATCTTTTTTGTTACCTATATATTCTCGATATTAAATTTTGAAAGGTGAAATGTGAGTTTTAATTTTCCAAAAATATGACATGTGTTCTCTATAGGGAAAAATGTGTTTTTGGTCCCTCAAATTTGATCCAAATTTGAAAATGTCCCTGGTCGAAACTTGGTTACTGTTTGGTCCTTGTACTTTAAAAATCATTATTTTTAGTCCCTATTTTTGGACGGTGTTAAAAATAACAAACGGCGTGCCACGTGTTATTTAATTTTTTATATATAAAAAAAACTAGTGTCGACCTAGCCGATGCTTTTCACAAAAATTGGAAAAAATATGTTTTTGATCCCTAAAGTTTGAAAATGGTCCCTGATTGAAATTTGGTCATTGTTTAGTCCCTGCACATTGAATAATAATATATAATAATAATACTATACTACTAATAATATATAATTATTAATATTATTATTATTATATAATTATTAATAATATTAAAATAAATAATAATATTATAACTATTATTAATATTAATGTTAATAATTATTATATAATAATAATAATATAAATAATAATTAATAATATTAATATTTCAGTAATAATATTAATAATAATTAATAATAATATAATGTATTAATATTGTTATTAATAATATATAATAACAATAATAATTATTATTATATATTAATAATAATAATAATAATATTATTATTATTATTTATTATTTATTTTAATATTAGTAATATTAGTAACTAATAAGATTATACAATAATATTATTAATAATATAATTATAGTACTAATATATAGTTATTAATAGTATTATTGATATTATTATTGATACATTAATATTATTAATTATTATTAATATATGATAATATTACTATTAATAGTATTATTATTATATTTTAACAATGATTTTGCATGTGCAGGATCAAACAGTGACCAAGCTTCAACCAATGACCATTTTCAAATTAAGTTTAAACTTCAGGGATCAAAAACATATTATTTCGATTTTTGGTGAAAAGCGTCGGCCTAATTTTTTTTATATATAAAAAATTAAATAACATGTGGTACACCGTTTGTTATTTTTAACACCATACAAAAATTGGAACTATAAACAATAATTTTGAAAGTACAAAAACCAAACAGTGACCAAGTTTCGACCAGAGACCATTTCCAAATTTAAATCAAACTTGAGGGAAAAATTTTTTTTTCTTCCCTATTTATTTTGTTTGCGAGATCGTTGGTTAAGATATATTTTTTTAAAATGAAAAAAAAAAAAGTACTTTATGTAAAACTCGAACATTTGTTTGATAGTGAGAAAGGGTAAGAAATTCAATTTGCTATCTCGTTAAATTTTTATTTAAATAGCCATAAAACTGAGTTTTATCCTTTCGGTGTCCTTTTCAAATATGTTTAAGCATCATTGATTTAGGATATTATTTGAAAAAAAAAAAAAACCTATGCAATACTTTATTTCTGTACAAATTTGAAAAATAAAAATTGTTTTATCATTTTGAAAGGGTGAGTTTCAATTTCTAATTATGTGTTTTTGTCTCATTATAGATAGATTCCATATATATAAACAAATAAAGACAAGAAATAATATTTTATTAAAAGAAGATACTAATAAAAAATATTTTTATAAGCAAAAAACACACTAAGAAATTGATTTTATTATGAATATTTTTATAAGGGAAGAAAATACTGTAACATTTACTTTATTATTCATGTTTATAATATTGAAAAAAAAAATTAATCATATAATATTATTAATTTACTATTTTTTAATATTTATTTTGATGTTTCGTATGTCATAAATAATTGTTATTTTTTTTATCTTTTTATTTTATTTTTAAATTAAATTTCCATAAAAATTTAAAATATATTTCAACTTAATTTACTTTTCTTATTCATATTTATTTTACTGTCACATGTTCTTAAAGAATTATTTTACTCTTTTATTTATTTGTTTTGTTTTTTAAACTGATTTGTCCAAAATTAGAAATATATATTCCAATTCTATCGTTTAATATCTAATGAACAACTATTTTAGTTCTTAAACCGTGCTATTGATTGCTGAAATTTAAAATTTAAGGGTTAAATATGTTTTCGTTCCTTAAGTTTCAGTCAATTTTGAAATTAATTTTTCTTCGAAATTTTATACCAATTTAATTATTTATTTTTACAAATGTGTAGATTTAATCCTTCAGATCAAATTTTGATAAGTTTATTTAATATTTTAAACGCATTTTATGATAATATTTGAATTAACATTAAAGCAAAAATGGGTCAAATGGTGTAAACAATTCAAATACTATTATGAAATGTACTTTAAATATCACATAAACTTAACAAAAATTGGTTAAAAAGACTAAATTCACGTACTTTTAAAAATAAATGATTAAATTGGTCGAAAATTTTAAGAAGGGACTAATTCCAAATTTCACTGAGACTTGAGGGACTAAAAACATATTTAACCCAAAATTTTATATCAATTTATGAAATGTCAATTACGTCTAAAGTTTAAATACTTTTATTAACCAATTTAATCTATGATATGCATCTTTAAAAATAATTATAAAAATTAGTAAGCTTCTAAAACAAATAAATAATTACCTTTTTTTTAATGTGTGCCCTTGACACATTTAAACAATCATCAAAAGTATCTTTCTAACATATTTTCAATATATTCAAAATTAAAACATAATTTATATTTAAAGTATTAATTATTTTTTCTATACTATTTTTTTTATTTTTAAATTATCTTTTTATAATTTCTACTTATTTGGTCACATTATAAAAAATAAATTAGAAACTTTTAATGTATGATATTTTTTACCTTTTTACATAAAAAAAAATGTCCGACATTATATTAAGTGACGTTAATCGACATTAAAACTAAAAAACGACATGTCTTAACTCCAATTCCCCCTATATCGATGTTACTTAATGTCAAATATCACATCCCACTAACATTAAGTTGACACCTCTTCAAACAAGAATTGGGTAGAATTTGTCTATGTACTAGACCTTAATTACCTTCAGACATGACTTATTCTAACATTGATAAGTTCTATCTGGAAAACATTACAAAATGATTACAAACAAAATTTTATGAAATTTGTGTATAAACTTCATTGCACACGGTTATAACAGACAATGAAAAAAAAAATTCAAACGATCGAACAACTCAAAATTTAATGCAAACAATTAGTTTTAATCATTTGTTATAAATTTCAAATGAAAACTAAGGTTTGTTCAGTGTTCAATTAAAATTATAATAAATCTCAACATAAATGCACCTAAAAATAATTTATAAATTCATTCAACACATCTAATAAATCTAAATTATATAAACATACAACATTTAACAAATTTAAAATTAATCATATAATTAATAAAAACTAAAAATACAATTTAATAATCAATACCTAATAAAGCATAATATAAACTATAATGCACCTACTAATTTAATAAGATAAAACAACGATAAAATTAAATATTCATATTAAAATTAATATAAAACTAGCATAAAAACTAAATATTTAATATTACAAACATTCTAAGAATTTAACAAAGCACAAAACCACTACATGCAATCAACAAGGAAGAAAGACTAACAACAAAGAGAGTCTCCCACAAAGGCAATACAAGGGTAAAATACCACATGCAATCAACAATAAAAATGAACAATGTCATCACATTCAATAAACAAGAGAGAAAGAACAATACAAAGTTAAAGGAAACTGACCTTAATGCGAAAATCAATTTGTTAGAATGAATTCTTTTGAGAAAATAAGCACCACAAGCGTCAATGGGACTAAAATGGAGTGAAATAGTGTGCAATGAACTTCAAAACCTCGTCGTCATCGTCACATTGATGCAATGGATTTTTCCCATAGTGAAATAGTGGAAATGTGACTTTTTGCACCTCTGTTTTTTTCTACCCTATTATTCTAAATTGATATTGAAACTCCTATAACATATGTCGTATTCAAAATTAACATCAGACCTAAGACTAAACACATTAATTTTGAATTTGACATCTGTTAGAGCAGGGTTGACATCAATTTAGACGAAATATTTACAAAAATGTCGTCGTGCATTTTTAACGTGGAATTCTTCTACAAACGACATGGAACAAATGATGTTGAAAGTCTTTTTTGTGTTAGTGCAAGTGCCCCATAAGTTAATATTTTTAGCATTAGACATTGTTAATTAATGTTCTTTTACATTTATTTTGTTGTCGCATGTTCATATAGAGTTATTCTACTCTTTTATCCATTTGTTATATTTTAAAAACTGATTTTTTGTGATACCCCTCTTTTGCTTCCTTTCTAAAAACAGAAACACCTCTCTTCTTCTTCCTCATTCTCTCAAAATTTTCTCTGCAACTCAAACCCTCTCCCACTCCCTATTCTCTGTGCTACCATCTCACTGCTTCAATCTTTTCATATTCAGACTCTGGAAGGGCCAGCCAACAGGACCCTCCGCAGTTCCTCCCTCAGTTTCCATTCTCTAGGTAAGTTATATCTCCAATTGGGTTCAAGTCCAGCTAGAATTTGCGAATTTATCTCTGAATTTCGAATCTGATCACGTAATTCTTCCTTCTTCCTGTTGTGGTGATGGGTTCTCATAGGTCAAACTGAAAATCCTGCTGCCTTGCCAATTTCTTGACTCTACCAAGTGAATTCTTGACAAATAGGTAAGGGAAGCTAACTCTGCAACTCATTTTTGGTGTAAATTGTGTTCGTGAGTGCTTTAATTGCGTGATTGCTTGTTTAATTGATGTTTGAGACTGCTGGTGTATGAAATTGAGTGGGGGATGTTCTTGAGCGAGATTGCATGTGCAGAACAGGGAGGATTTTCTGGTAGTTTCGCCTAGGCGAGTTGGTCTCGCCTGAGCGAAAATACCAGAAACTCACCCCTGTCATTGTACGAAATCTCGCCTAGGCGAGCTGGAGTCGCTTGAGCGAGATAACTTCTCGTCTAGGCGAGCCAGCTTCGCCTGAGCGAGAGTTCGTCCAGGATTTCTTTTTGCCACTGTAAGGGCTCTCGCCTAGGCGAGAGTAGCCCGCCTAAGCGAGATAACCTCTCTGGCTTAGGCGAGACCCTCTAGCCTAGGCGAGAATCCCTGCAAAAGATTGGTTTTTCCCACTGTTTTGATTTCTTGATGCTTGATTGGTTGCTTTGAGATGATGATGGTTGATAATGCATGTGATCCTTATGTATGTTAAACCATATGAAGGAATTGAGTGTGAACTTGATGTGAATGGAAGTATGTTAGAGTTAGGATTTCAAGGGAAATCCTAAGGATTGTGGTTTAATAAATGTAAGGGCATGAGGACTCAGATTGGTGATATCCTGATGCTTCCAGTAACCATTAAGACTCAAGTAGAGTATGATGGATTACGTCGGGGGAAGTAGCAGGAGGTCCTGGTCTATGAATCCGATCCATCATAGAGGTGATGGGATTTACCTTGAGAGTGGTTGGGTGAATACCCCTTGTGCCAAAACTCTGCAGAGTTTAGGAACCATCTCAAGTGCAAGTCACCAAGAGCTCCAATGCCGCTTACATAATCCGGATATCGAGTCTAGAACGATGAGTGATGTTGTGGTCAGGATTAATTTGATGATTTAATCGATTGTGTAATAAAAGTCTGTTTTCTGTCTTAGTATAAAAATTTTCCTGATTTGCTTTTTGTTCAAGTTAGCTTACCCTTCTAGTTTTTATGGTGTTCTGTGTGTCTTCTACTTTTGCTATGATCGTCCTTATCGAATGGCGTGAGCAGATAAAAATGCAGGCGAAGATACACCTTTCCTGGACAGGCGTTGAATGGGTTTCCAGGACGTTTTCCAGCTGTAGTAGCCACCTGTTTCCTAGTGAATGTTTAGGATGTTTTATAACCCTTTAGTGGTGTGGGCTGTACATGTTGATCAGCGTATGTACTTCTTTTTGGATGACTGTATTAGATTATACTAGCCTATGTCATCATCTGCTTCTGAACTATTAAAATCTAAATGTTTTGTTTAATAGTTTAAAAACTATAAAAACGGGATGTTACAATTTTGGTATCAGAGCAGTGATTTCTCTAGGATCTGTAGGTGTGAGCTTGCTTAGCTTCTGTTGTGTGTTCCTTATAGCGTGTTTGGCTTGAGTTGCTGTACCTGTCGACTAATCTGATGGTTCCTCCTTTGTGTGCTTAGAGCTATGGCACCTAGACCTCTTCCACCTCCTGTCCCAAACCCAGATAATCCTCACTGGGTGGGAGCAATCGAGGCGATGATAGCCGCCATGCAGCAGCAGAATGCTAACATGGTGAATCAGTAGAATCTAGCCTTGCAACAGATGGAGTCTGCAAGACTAGCAGCAGAAGCGGCTCAGCAAAGGCACTTGGAAGCTCTGCATCAGATAGGGGAAAACCGTTCAGCCGCTGGTTCTTCCCAAGCTTCACTGCCCCGAGTGCAAGAGTGGAGTTTGGAGGATTTCCTACAACACCATCCATCCCGCTTTGATGGCAAAGTTAGCCCGGATGAAGCTGACCAGTGGATGCGGGACATGGAACGAATCTATGATGCTAAGAGATGTCCTGCAGAGAACAGGCTGGCATACACTGAGTACCTTCTTGCTGGAGAGGCCGTGCACTGGTGGTCCAACATGAAGATGATGTTGGAGGACAGCCATGAGACCATCACTTGGGAACTATTTAAGAAGAAGTTCTACGCTGAGTTCTTCCCAGATAGTGTGAGGTATGCGAAGGAGATTGAGTTCTTGCAGTTGATGCAAGGAGATATGTCAGTGTCGGAGTACGCTAAAAAGTTCAAACACTTGGGTAGATTTCACACCCTGAAGATGGCAGAGGACTGGTAGTGTAGAAAGTTTGAGAATGGGTTGAGAGGTGACCTCAAGCTCATGGTGGCCCCGCTTTCTATCAAGGAATTTCCTGCCTTGGTAGAAAAGGCAAGAGTGATGGAGAAGCTTAAGGCTGAAGTTGAAGCTTAGCAGAAGTCTCAGCCGAAGGTGGGAGGACCATCTGGGTCCACGAGCAGACATGACGACAGAAGGAAGCCATACTCTAGGCCTCAGCTCCAGGGGCCCAGGAGGTTCTCACATCCGCCCCAGCAGTCCCAGCCTTTTAGGCCACAGTGCTTCCACTGTCGGGGGCCCCATCTGAGGAGCGCCTGCCCCCAGCTTTCTGATAGGAGGACATGCCATAAATGCGGCCAGGTGGGCCACTTCATCAAGGATTGCCCAGTTGATAGGAGCACAGTGTCGAGGCCTTCACCACAGCCTCAATCACAGTCGTCGAGGGGAGGTGCGAGACCACAGGCAGTGGGCAGAGTGTATGCCGTGACGGGTGCAGAGGCAGCTGGATCAGGTAACCTTATCATCGGGTCTTGTGTGATAGCTCGTAGGAGCTTGCATGTTCTGTTTGATTCAGGGGCGACACATTCTTTTGTGTCGGAATCTAGAGTAGTGGAGTTGGGTCTTCCGGTGAAAGAGCTCCAGTATGACCTGGTGGTGTCCACACCTGCTTCTGGGTTGGTCAGAACCTCGACCATGTGTGCTAGGTGCAAGAGCGAGGTTGAGGGGCGCAAGTACAGGGTAAACCTCATCTGCTTACCCTTGGTGGGACTAGATGTCATCTTAGGGATGGATTGGCTATCTGCCAGTCACATTCTCATCGACTGCAACGAAAGGAAAGTGTTATTTCCTAGCTGGGAAGATGAAGACTTGTTGGTGTCCTCACAGCAGGTGGACAAGGCAATGAAGGAAGGGTCTCAATGCTTCCTGGTTCTGACCCAGTTATCCGTGGAGACCGAAATTGGACCCTTGGAGGCGCCTGTAGTGGGGGATTTCTCAGATGTGTTTCCTGAGGAAGTGCCTGGCCTACCCCCTACTAGGGAGATAGAGTTCTCTATTGACCTGGTGCCAGGAGCAGGACCAGTGTCTATCGCACCCTACAGAATGGCTCCTGCTGAGCTGGTGGAGTTGAAGAAACAGATTGAAGAGCTGCTAGAAAAACAGTTTATCAGGCCGAGCGTATCACCTTGGGGAGCGCCGGTGTTACTGGTTAAAAAGAAGGACGGTAGTTCCAGACTCTGTGTGGATTACAGGCAGCTGAATAAGCTAACCATCAAAAACAAGTACCCTCTGCCAAGGATCGACGACTTGATGGATCAGTTGCACGGTGCGGCAGTGTTCTCCAAGATTGATCTAAGATCAGGATACCATCAGATCCGAGTCAAGCCTGATGATGTGCACAAGACCGCTTTCAGGTCCAGGTACGGACACTACGAGTATGTGGTGATGCCGTTTGGTGTGACTAACGCCCCCGCTTTGTTCATGGACTACATGAACCGAATCTTCAGGCCATTTCTAGACAAGTTCGTGGTGGTTTTCATAGATGACATCTTGATTTACTCGCGGACTCCAGAGGAACATGCGGAGCATCTGAAGATAGTTCTGAGCATACTGAGGGAGAAGCAGTTGTATGCAAAGCGGTCAAAATGTGAGTTCTGGATGACTTCAGTTCAGTTCTTGGGGCACATGATATCGGCTCAGGGCATAGCAGTAGATCCGTCTAAAGTAGAAGCTGTGCTAAGTTGGGAACGCCCTAAGTCAGTGACTGAAGTAAGGAGGTTTGTGGGGGTTGGCAGGTTACTATAGGAGATTCATTGAAGGATTCTCCAGGATAGCAGCACCCTTGACCCAGTTAACCCGCAAGGATCAACCGTTTGCTTGGACCGACCGGTGTGAAGAGAGCTTCCTAAAGTTAAAGCAAAAGTTGACTAGCGCCCCAGTGTTGGTGATTCCTGATACCGGTAAACCCTTTGAGGTTTACTGTGATGCTTCTCATCAGGGATTGGGATGTGTCCTGATGCAAGAACGGAGAGTGGTGGCCTACGCCTCTCGACAATTGAAGAATCATGAGAAGAACTACCCCACGCACGACTTGGAGTTAGCAGCAGTGGTGTTTGCACTAAAGATCTGGAGACACTACCTGTATGGTGCACAATTTCAGGTTTTCAGTGACCATAAGAGTTTGAAGTATTTGTTTGACCAGAAAGAGTTAAACATGAGACAGAGGCGGTGGATGGAGTTCCTAAAAGACTTTGATTTTGAGTTGTTGTACCACCCGGGAAGGCGAACGTGGTGGCTGACGCCTTAAGCAGAAAGGCAGTTCACGCATCTCACATGATGGTCAGAGAGTTAGAATTGGTGGAACAGTTTAGAGATATGCAGTTACAGGTGATTTTAGATGAGGGAGTCATTAGATGTAACCATCTCACAGTGTCTAATGATTTCCTTAAGCTGATAAAGGAGAAGCAACCGTTGGACCCCAAGCTACAGAGGACAATAGAGTTACTTGGTACTGAGAAGGCCAAGGATTTCTTGATGGGAGGTGATGGAGTACTGAGATTCAGAGGCAGAGTTTGCATACCTGAAGATTTAGAACTGAAGGGTATGATTCTTGAGGAAGGGCACAAGAGCCGTTTTAGCATGCACCCAGGCATGACTAAAATGTATCATGATCTGAAGGAATCGTTCTGGTGGTCGGGCATGAAGCAAGATGTCGCTCGATATGTATCGTCATGTTTAACTTGTCAGAAGGTTAAGATAGAACACCAGAGACCAGGGGGAATGCTTCAGCAACTTGAGATACCCGAGTGGAAATGGGATAGCATTGCTATGGACTTTATCACCCATTTACCTCGGACCGTGAGGAACCACGATGCTATATGGGTGATAGTAGATCGCCTCACCAAGAGTGCTCACTTCCTAGCAGTAAACTTGAGGATGTCTATGGCGAAGCTAGCACAGTTGTATATCAGTGAGATCATGAGGTTACATGGTGTACCATCGAGTATAGTCTCTGATAGAGACCCACGATTCACCTCCCGCTTTTGGCAGACGCTGCAGGATGCTATGGGTAGCAGGTTGGCTATGAGCTCCGCTTATCACCCTCAGACCGATGGGCAGTCCGAGAGAACCATCCAATCTCTTGAGGATCTCTTGCGGACGTGCGTGCTGGACCATCTGGGTGCGTGGGATGAGATCCTGCCGTTGGTGGAGTTTACATACAACAACAACTTTCACACCAGTATTGGCATGGCACCTTATGAGGCCCTTTATGGCAGGAGATGTAGAACGCCTTTGTGCTGGTATCAGGATGGGGAATCAGTGGTGGTGGGACCAAAGCTTCTGAGACAGACCACTGAAAAGGTCAAGCTCATACAAGAAAGAATGAAAGCATCTCAAAGCAGACAAAAATCATATGCTGATCAGAGGAGAAGACCTTTAGAGTTTGAACCAGGGGACCATGTTTTCTTGAGAATCACCCCGACTACTGGTGTGGGAAGAGCAATTCACCAGAAGAAGCTGTCTCCTAGGTTCGTTGGTCCATACCAAATTCTGAGAAGAGTTGGACCAGTGGCATATGAGATTGCCCTACCCCCTCCCTTGACCAACCTCCACCCCGTGTTTCATGTTTCACAGCTCAGAAAGTATGTACCTGACCCTTCCCATGTACTTGAGATGGAAGATCTGCAGATTAGAGGAGACCTTACAATAGAGGTTCAGCCCGTTGGTTTAGGAGATATCCAGACGAGGCAGCTCAGAGGGAAGTCCATCAGACTAGTCCAGGTCATTTGGGACAAGAGGACAGGTGATTCCACTTGGGAATTGGAAGAAGACGTGAGAAAGTCATATCCACACTTGTTCCCTGGTGAGTCTCAATTTTCGGGTCGAAAATTTTTGTTGTTAGGGAGAATGTGATACCCCTCTTTTGCTTCCTTTCTAAAAACAGAAACACCTCTCTTCTTCTTCCTCATTCTCTCAAAATTTTCTCTGCAACTCAAACCCTCTCCCACTCCCTCTTCTCTGTGGTACCATCTCACTGCTTCAATCTTTTCATATTCAGACTCTGGAAGGGCCAGCCAACAGGACCCTCCGCAGTTCCTCCCTCAGTTTCCATTATCTAGGTAAGTTATATCTCCAATTGGGTTCAAGTCCAGCTAGAATTTTGATAAGTTTCAAAATTCAGTAAAGATTCATAACAAACTCTGGCACTTATGCTTTAAATTTGTGTTCATTTCATATTGATTCTCCCTAAATCTAAGTTTCAATCACAGGCTTCCAAGTTTTGAATTAAAGAAATCATTTGATCCTATTTTGTGTGTTTTTCAGGAGAGATTAAAGAGAACTCAAGAAGAGTGAAGGAGAAGCAAGAAATAGAGAAGAAAAGGAGGAAAATCTGCTACAGGTCGCTCAGAACTAAGGTGTTTCGCTCAAGCTAGGACAGGCTCGCCCAAAAGTTAAAGTCTTCTCGCCTAAGCGAGACACTTGCCGCCTTTCTCGCTCAAGCGAGCTTGATCTCGCTTAAGCGAGATTTCGTGAAGAAGCCACGCCCAGTTTTTCAATTCTCGCCTAAGCAAGAACATGGTCGCCCAAGCGAGACATTCCTTCAACGTGAAGAAATCTATCTTGCCTAAGCGAGAATGAGTGGCCCAAGCGAGACCCTTCCTTCATGCTGAAGTACTCTATCTCGCCCAAGCGAGATTCAGTAGCCCAAGCGAGAGTTCGGGCTGTATATATATTTTGGAGGTTCAGAACTGCAGGGTAGCTTGGAATTTTGGGAGAGAAGAGGTCCGTGCTGCAGAGTTGATACCAGGAGCATCAGTTTCTCATTTTCTTCTTCTTCTTCTTAGCTCATAGGATTTTGATAGCTACCATGAGTGGCTAATCTTCTCCGTGGGATTGAATGTAATCTACTCGAACTTGGATGTAATCTGGTGATATTTATATATAGCATTTCTGTTTTACTCAGTATTGGTATTATTGTTCTACTCTTAATGCTTACTTCTATCTGATCAATAGATGTTTTGATTTTGATTTTTAGATCTGACTGGAAAGTATTTCTGAAAATCTGATTTGAACAATGATACTTGATATACTGTGATGCTAGGAATAGATCTCAATATATCAATTGCTTTTAACACTCGACCGTAATGCTGGATAGTTTGTTGAATATGTGAGGAATCAATATTCAGGAAACCAATCTTATGAATTTTATACGCGAGGGATCGGTATAAATGATTTTTGAGTGTGCATCAATATTGGTATTTTCAGATGTTATATTTTATATTCATCCAAATTACAGACAAGGGAGATAGATGAA
>Ga0214544_1005201_pt1 | contig 25458 bp, 16 predicted proteins | sample CNSS3metaG_FD_160074 | JGI IMG/M metagenome (GOLD analysis project Ga0214544, IMG submission 160074) | Root nodule microbial communities from cowpea collected in UCLA plant growth center, Los Angeles, California, USA - CNSS3 | ecosystem: Host-associated > Plants > Roots > Nodule | place: USA... | reverse complement strand
GGGGGTCGGAAATGGCGTCGCCGGCGGGAACTCTCGCGAAAACGATGAACAGCGCGAGGGTTTCTGCGTTTCGCGCAGAGATAAAGCAAAACTTAACGTCGGGGGTGTTATGCCCGACGTTAAGTGAACAGACGTTAAGTAACGTCTGACGTGGAGCGGGCAGACGTTAAAAATGTCTCATTATTTACAAAAATGCCACCGCGCATTTTTAACGTTGGGCTTTTTTTAGGCAGACGTTATTGGAGTGACGTTAAAGGCCTTTTTTGTGTTAGTGTAGATATGGCCAACAGGTCTGAGATCTAGACCACTTTTCAACAACAGATAAAATGTGCAAGGAAAATTTTGCATAATCCACAACAACCTATTAGTATCATTCTAGACCATTTTAATATCAAAAAATAATCAAAGTTGGTAGGAAAAAGCTAACACCTGTGTTTAAACTAGTATCAGTAATAATCATTTCAATTAATAATTAATAACTTAAGCAGGAAAAATATGAAAAATGTAAATATAGTTAAAATTTTTAACAAAAAAGAAGTAATTAATTAATATAATGAATTGTAATAATAATTTTAAATAAATTTTAGAAAATGTTATAACAAAATTAGAAATAATAGGTATGTATTTAATACTAATTTTAAATAAAACTGGCTTAAAACTAATTTCAAATATATTACTAATAATTAATTATACTCATAATAAAAATTTAAACTAACAATTCATAATTTAAACAGAAAATAAAATAAAAATGACAAATGTAGTTAAAATTTCAACCACAAAAATAATTAAATAAAATAATAATGATTTTAATTGAATTTTAAGAAAAATAATAAAATTGAAAATAATAAGTTTGCGTTTAATAATAATTTCATTAAAATAAAACTTAATTAAAACTATTTTTTTGTTATACATTAAAACTAATTTATGTATTATTAGTTATTAATTATTCTAATAATAATAATTTCAATTCATAATTAATAATTTAAAAATGAAATAAAATAAAAATCACAAATATAGTTAAAATTTTCAACTATAAATAAGTAATTAAGAAATATAATAAATTGTATTATATATATAAAGTCAATAATTTTATAAAAATATTTTTATTTTAAAATATTAAATATAATATTATTAAGAATACCGTATGAATACAAAAAAAATATATATATATATATAAAATAAGTAAAAGTAAATTTAAGAAAATATTAATATATATTAGTAAAATAATGTACATGTTGTAACAACCCTATATTTTTAATACATTTTATTATTTACTTTAATTTTACTTTAAATTTAATAGTTAGAAAATTATGTACTTTTACTAATGTTTTATATTATATCTAGACATAGTTTAAACATTAAAAAAATAAGAGTAGTTTTAAGAAATATTATAACAAATAAAACAAAAATAATAATAGGAAAAAAAAAGTATATATATATATATATATATATATAACCATTATAAAAAAAGAAAGAAAGAAATATCTAAGAGATGAAAATATGAGTAGACAAGGAAATAAGAAAAAGAAAAACAAAGAAAAAAATAGAAATAAAAGAAAAAGAAAGAAGATAAGGAGATTTAAAGGAGTTTTATCTTAATACATGGAATATAAGAATAATTAGAAGTGATAACCTTACATTTAATGCATGCATTCATTACTTGGACAAATTGACATATGTGTAACGTTCCATTTAAATATTGAACTTAAATAAATGCAATGTCACACAAGATAATGTAAGAAGCAAGTCCAGGAGTATAAACGCTACTCCTTACAATTGTCCAAAAGTACTCAGGAGATAACTAGGGCACACCATGATGCCAGTCACAAGGAGAAGTAAAGGAGTCAACAATAATTCAAAATAAAGTCTAGAGAAAAGACACTACATGGGCCATGGCCCTAGAGAAAAGCCCAAGAAAGGAATCCAGCCCGAACGGCTATGCAACAAAGTCATCATTCCCCTGTTGACCACGACGAGTTCTCCCATCTCCTCACATCAATAAATTGATGATCATCGCAAAAAGAGAAAACCACATAACAGAACATACAACATACAAAAGGGTAAGCCAGGTCGAAAAAGGATTTATCATGCAATCATATACACTTTCACAATCAAATATACATACGTCATCCAATCATGTTATGACCTTTCAAACAATACACTATGACTCGAGACACGACTGATCCGGATACCTATAATTTAGTCGGATTCAGCGGATGCTTGCACTTGTGGTGGATTTCCCTGCTCTACTAAGCTACTCACCCCCGAGCTAAGTGTTACAATGTCTCAATCCCCACACACAAGGTTAGCCCTTAATGGGTTTCAAGCCTCCTACTACTCTCACCACAAGAGTCAGTCCACTCTATGTGAGACTAACTGACTTCTTAGAGTGTCAAGATGCAACCTTACCTTGAATCCTTACTAAATTATATAGATGGGGCACCACCATGAACTCCCACTAACAGGGGCCATGGAATTACGTCTCGACCAACTGAGGCACCACCATGAAGTCTCTCCTAGAGGCTCATGGAATTACGTCCTAACCACATACGAATCATATTCCACCAACCAAGTGATACTTATCATGCATATAAATCTCATGCCAACCTTTAAAACCAACCCTCATTCATATTCCATGTTAAATCCATACCAACTCATCATTCTCAATCCATGAAACCAACCATACATGTAGTATGCTCAAATCATGTTAAACTCATCCATCACAGACTATAGATTACCTCATTCATACATAATCACCCAATTCATACTTTAAAAGCAAGATCAATACAAACATAGAGCCAACATTTTTGAACAGAGAAATAGCAGAGCAAGCCATATTCTCGCCCAGCTTCTCGCTCAAGCAGAAAGGTCTCGCTCAGGCGATCTCCTTCTGCCTAGGCGAGAGCTCGACAATCAGGAACAATGGCCTTCTACTCATTCTCGCTTAGGCGAGACTCTCCTCGCTTGAGCGAGACATTCACTCGCTCAAAATAGGGTTGGTCACTTGAGCGACAACTCGCATAAAAGGGCTTGGGTGAGCCTTTGTTAATCTCGCCTAGGCGAGACACGCTCGCTTGGGTGAGAAAACTAGTACTCACCACTGTTCCCTCGTGCGACAGCTAAACAAACACACCCAAACAGTTCAATAAGGCATTATAGCAGCTCATATTCACACACAGTCCATTCAAACATGAAATAAATGAAAACACAGGTAAATTTCACGGAATATACAAAAGGATCTAGCTTCCCTTACCTGGAAATAGCTAGAAAAGGGCCTCGACTCTAAGTAGTGGGGCACGACAGCTAAAGAACAACTTAAGGAGTTGGGAAAAATTAAAGGAACAGTAGGAACTGAAGTTACTAAGAGGAACAATAGCTGGAACCAATACCACAATGCTGGAAATAGGCAAGTACGGGATGAGGGACAACTTACGTGAAGTAGGAGCTGAGTTTTGAGCTAGCCTGACCAAGAGGGGACCAAACCCTAGCAGGGAGATTTGAAAGGAAAATGAGAGCGTATGAGGAGGGGCTGTTTTGCAAAGTGAGACCTGAATGGGAGACCTTGGCTGCTTTAGGAGCCTTGGCACCCTATGGGCCAGCCTCTAGGCCCAACTGGTTTAAGACAACCCTAAAATATTTGGGGCAAGTTAATTAGGCCTTACAACATGCATGCACTAACACAAAAAGTCGTTATAACGTCTATTATTTTCGGCTTTTGACGTCTGCAAAAATACCGACATCATATATGGTGACGTTAAAATTAACGTTTGAAAGAAAAATTGACGTTACCTAACGTCGGAAAATAAGAGCCCAACGTCCCTTTATGTCAGTTTGAACCCCACCCAACGTTCAACTCTCATCATCTAGAGAGAAAAAACTACTGAATTTGATGTTTGTCCTTGCATTGACAGACATAAAAGGACATCGGCCAGTGTTATTTGTATGGACAAAAGCTTTTCTTCAAGTGCTATTTGTATTTGTTTTTGTTGTTGAAGTTGTTCCATGAAGCGTTGCTCCATAATTCCCATGTGTTGGTTCATTTTTTCCTCCATTTGTTGCTTCATCTTCCTCAAGGCCTCTTGACTCAAGGATTTGTTACTTCTTTGTGGAGAACCAAAGTAATCTCGAAGACCAATCAAACCTCCAACACCACGAACACTTCCTGTGTGCTCTGGCTTTCCAATCGTTGTTGTTAGTATATTGTCCCAACCATGACCAACAAACGAACCCTGAGTCTCTTGCTCAACTAACTCATCTTGCACCACATAAGCAAGTTTAATCATAAAGGGAAAGCACATGAACTATGGGTGTCAAATACGAGATGTACTTACTATTCTTGCAGATATCATTTGAGCTGATTGTGATGTCATGATCCCATCGGACTTAGTCCGAGTAGCCTTCCACAATTCGTACCTAGGAATTGCACGTACTTCGTGAGGGGACTCAAGTCCTAAGGCTTGTGCATGAGACTTTTTCATTTTTTTCTCTAATAATGCGTCGCCACCTCTTGAGAGTACGTGCGTTGTATCATTAAGCCTTTGTCTTTCTTAGGCTGCTATCCTTTTTCCCTATCACACACATAAAATTATTTACTAACTTGAATTCAAAAATGTATAACTAATGTCACTATAAACAAATTTCATAAACAAACTTGTCATTCCTCGGACTCTCTACATGCATGAAAATACGTCCAATTCTCCTTAGATTTTGAGTACTTCATACAAGGAGTATCATGTTGTCTATCTCCGAACACATATAGACGTGTGAGTCTTGCCTTGAAGTCCCTTCATCTGGTGCCTATGTGAGATAACACCTTCCTAATTCGCTTAGTGTTCGGAGCAATCTCAAAATTTTTTCGTTCAAATCAACAAATAAGTTATGTCTTAACTAAGATAATAAACAATATGGTAGCTTTAAGTAAACATACCAAAACATCTTGCCATAGGAGGTTCTTGTCAACCTTCGTGACGTCATCCCACGAAGCAATCACAATAGGGATTTTCGTTTTCGCCAACATCCCTATATAGTTACGGTAATCGTTTTCCCCTAGGTCACTAGGATCACCCTACCGAGGATCAATCTCGACTAGCAACCTTTGTTTACCAAGTCGTCGATTTGTCACCCTCGACAACTGAGTCATAGATCTACTCGATTCGCTCTTTCCTGACCCAGAGCTCATCATACCTGAAAAACAAATCATTAGAAAATGTTAATAAGGAAAATATACTCGATTACCTCTACTATATTACACGAAAAATATAAAGTTATAAATGTAAAGATATTAATAAAATTATAAATATATTACATGAAAAATAAAGAAATTATAAATGTTAACTTTTGGAAGCATCTCCTTTAGCAACTCCAACAATTCTGTGAAACTTTTATCAGTTCATCCATTCCTTGCTTTTAAACTGAACAATTTCAAAGTTGCTGACAATCGTGTAAAGTTAGCGCATCCTACGTACAACTCTTCCTCTGAATCAGACTTAAGAAAATTAAATAAATGAGCTTTTTCAAAATTTTCTTCCCCAACATCACGTACCATGTCTTCTAAATGATCATCCATCCATTGGTCTACATAATTTGTTCCTCGTGATGTCGTAGGCTTGTCTAATACTTCTCCATGCCAAGTCCAAAGTGTATAACTTCTCATTATGTCGAAGATGAAAAGATGATCCCGCATTGTGCCCAAGTCGTGACGTATTTGATTAAGACAACGAACACAAGAACAAAAATATGTCCCATTAAAAGAGATTGCATGTTCTTGAGCATATTGCAAAAATTCAGAAACCCCTTTTTCATACTCTTCACTGATGTGACGCTCATTCATCCTGCTTCGATCCATACTATTTTCGTAAAAGACTTTATCAATCTCAAATTTTTAATTCTCACAAGGTAAGGCCCTACCCATTCCAAAAAATTATTTTTCATAATTTCGTAACATGTATACACAGAAGTCAAACATCATAAATTTGACAATTTCGACAGCATTTTGCATTGGTCTCTGAAGTACACAAAATGAAAGAGATCAGTCATGATCACAATCAAGTATGCATCCAAAGAACAACACAAATTGCCTCAATCAAAATTTTATCAAATTTATGCATAAACCTCAAAATACACGTTATAGCGAATTATGAAAAATAATTTTTGCAAATTGTCCGATTGGACAATTCAAGATTTAATAAAAACAATTAAAAATTATTTTTCATAATTTCCTAACACGTATACGAAGAAGTCAAACGTCACAAATTTGACAAAATTTTGACAACATTTCACATTGGTCTCTTAAGTACACGAAATTGAAGAGATCAGTCATGATCACAATCAAATATGCATCCAGAGAACAACACAAATTGCCTTAATCAAAATTTTATCAAACTTATGCATAAACCTCAAAATACACATTATAGCGAATTATGAAAAATAATTTTTTCAAACTATCTGATCGAACAATTCAAGATTTAATACAAACGATTAATAATTTAATAATTTGTACTAGATCTCAAACGGGAACTAAGGTTCGCTCAAAATTGTGAACTAAAATTATAATAAATCTTCACATATAAAATAATAATGCAATAGTAACATTAAAAAATAAAAACAAAATTAAAATTATTTTAACATGCAACAAATCTAATAATAAATATAAATTATATTCCAAATTTATCAACTAAATTTATCAACTATCATAAAATTTCAAATAAAAAAAATAAGCCAAAAAAAATCAACAAAATATATTAAAATCATTTTAACATATAACCCATCTTATAATAAGTCTAAATTTTATTCCAAATATATCAAAAATCATAATTTTCCTAATAAAAAAAAGCACAAAAAAATATACAAAATAAACATATACATGAACTAGAGAAAAATGAAAAACTAACCTCTTATAGGAAAAACAAGGTTGCAAATGAAGGAGGAGGAAGGTGGGCTGCCGATTAAAAAAATTCACAGTGCAAAGAGAAAGAAAACCCTACATTTATGTGAAATGGAGACCAAAATGAAATCCAATTGGTTCAAAATGCTTAAATTAGTGCACAAATCAAAACCCAACAAGATTCATGGTGGAAAACTCACCTGCGGAGGTCGCGATGGTTAGCGGAACGCGGAAGAGAGCTAGTAGAGAAGAGAAACAGTGAGGTTTCGCGTTGTTGTTCTGCAATATATGAAGCAGGATGTTGGGTCTGAGACTACCGAAGTCGAGTGACGTCGGATAAGTGAAAAATCAAAGTCGAGCGCGTCGGGAACAAATGTCAAGTTGGAGTGACGTCAAGTGACGCCAGATAAGTGAAAAAGCCAAAGTCGAGCGCGTCGGGAACAAACGTCAAGCTGGAGTGACGTTGGGCGCGTGGTGAACAATGGTTAAGGGACGTCAGGGCAGACTTGGACAGACGTCAAAATTGACATTTTATTTACAAAAATGCCATCGATCATTTTCGACGTGTATGTTCTCTTTAGCAAATGTTAACTGGGTGACGTTATATGAATTTTTTCTATTAGTGATGACTTATAAATGGTTGAAAGAAATGGATGATGAAAGAAAGATGACCTAAGATTACTTCATCCACATGTATTACATGGATTACTTTGGAAAATTTTGGCTTACTTCTCATTAATGAAAGGAATCTTATCCTAACATATAAATACATGGAAGAGATGTAGAAAGGGTGAATGTGAGTTATGTGAAGAAAAGAGAGAGAGAGAGAGAGAGAGAGAGAGAGTGACAGAGAGAGAAAGAGAAAGAGAAGAGAGAAAGTTGAAGCAAAAGATTGAAAGAGAGTGTCCCCTCAACTAACAAGGTAAGGGGGAGTGAAGTTAAGCTCTTTTTGTATTAATCTTGATAAACTCAAGGGTGTTATATTAATATTTTAATTATTTTGAATAATATATTATTCTATTTACTTCCATTTAACTTATTTTCATTTATTATCCTCTTATATATATTTAATTTATCTCCACTTATTCATTGATTTGTTCTTTTATTTTATTTAATTTATCTTTAGTTATGCACTAGTTCTATTTATTTATTTTATTTAATATCTAGTTACATACTGATCTTTTTTATTTATTTTATTTAATTTATCTCTAGTTGTGTGCTGGTCTTGTTTATTTATTTTATTTAATTTATCTCCAATTATGCATTGGTCATGTCCCTTTATTTTATTTAATTTATCTCCAATTATGCATTAGTCATGTTTATTTATTTGGTTTAATTTATCTTCGATTATGCATTGGTCCTATTTATTTATTTTATTTATCTCTAGTTATGCACTAGTCCTGTATATTTATTTTATTTAATCTCCAGTTATGTATTGGTCCTGTTTATTTATTTCATTTAATTTATCTCTTGTTATACAGCAATCATGTTTATTTATTTAATTTAATTTATCTCCAGTTATGCACTGGTCTTGTTTATATATTTTGTTTAGTTTATCTCCGGTTATGCATTGCTCCTATTTATTTATTTTATTTTATTTATCTCTCGTTATACAACAATCCTGTTTATTTATTTTATTTTATTTATCTCTAGTTATTCACTGGTCCTGTTTATTTATTTTATTTTATCTTCAGTTATGTATTTGTCCTATTTATTTATTTCACTTAATATATCTCCCATGACATGCTGGTCTTGTTTAATTTATATTTTTGTTATTATATTTATTTATAAAATTCTTATCCTTATCTAGTTATTTATTTAATGTTCTTGCTTTGATTCCTATTTTATCATTATTTTATAATTTAAAAAAAAGTAAAAAAAATGTAAAAGTAAATATTGTTTTATTCAGTTAGCTTGGATAGAACAAAATTATATGTACATTTTATTTTTATTTTATATTCTTTGTGTATAGTTTATACAATGACATAATTTGATAGTCATCACATTTTATGGCCTTTGAAAATGTCCACGAGTATGTCAGTTAAGTAAGAGTTAAATTTAGTTTCAATAAGTTGAGATTAAACTAGTGTTAAGAAGTTTGTATTTGGGAAGTCACAATTTGGTACACTGCGGGATGAAAGGCATGGACCATGGTGGGGTCTAAGGAAGCTTTACAAAGTAGGGGAATAGTTGGATAGTTCAGAATAGTGCACTGGACTAGGATATTCATAGGTCCAACTTGGGACTATCTGATACCTGCTTGGCATCGCCAAGGTTAGATTGTGAGTATATATCTCTTTTATGTGCCTATAAATGGCTAATATTCTCGACAAAGAAATAATTATGATTGTACCAATATTTTATGAGAAGTACTAAACTACCTAATCACTTCCAAAGTAACTTTTGATGTTGATAATGGATCATCAGAACTGGAATATGGATCCATATGCCTAGTAAAACGAGATCAAGTTTTGTGGTTGTAGGTCTAGTTCTAGGCCCCCAATGTTTGTCTTGTTTGTTATGTTTATTAAGATTGATATTTAAAACTTATAAAGACCTCACTCCTTTCATATTTTTCTTTCATATGTACCTGTTGCATGAGTAGAATAGAAACCTGCTCAATGAGAGTTGTTGGGGATATTATTGGTGAATCTTCTTAAGATTGATTCATGGATAATTTATATTAATATCTTGAGGAGATATTAAAAATATAGATAATCTTCTCTTCTGTTGTAGAACTCTTAATATTATACAATTACATATTTTTGTAATATTTCATGAACAATTACAGAGATGTAAACTATATATTTATAAATAAATATATATATATATATATATATATATATATATATATATATAAAATAAGTTACTGTTATTATTAGTATTCTCTCGAGAAGAATCTTACTGTAAAAAAAATTAATTTCATCTTTTTATCAAATATTAATTATTTAATATAGTAGTTGGGGCATCAGAGATGTGTCCATTTTTATCATATATAATTAATTTAAATTCAAAAAATAATTAAATTTAAATAAATAATTAGTCAAAAGAATAAAACAATAAAATAATAATTTAAATTTAAAATAAATTAAATTAAAATTAATAGTTGATTGAAGAGTAAAAGTAATAAGATAATTATTTTAGATTAAAAAATAAATTTACTTAAAGAGATAAAATTAAAAAGAATTATGTAAACTATGTACAATAGACATTTGCTTAAGTTCGCACTCATTTAAGTCTGCATCTCGTCTAAATCCGCATTTGAAAAGGGAAAATTCTCAGATCAATAATTTTGTGACTTTATTTTTAGAAAAGATCAAGTAAAGTCATGTGACAGTTATTTTCAATTTGTTCACATATGGTTGTCGATTGACCATTGTGTAAGATGCGACGAAGAGTGAAAAACACACCCTTAACTATTTAATTGATCTGATGATAAATAAGGAGAATTTTTTAATTCACTCATATGAATAACATAAAATAGCAAGTTCCTCATGTAACATATTTCTTATATCTCATATCTATCATATTTTCACGATCCCTACAAATTTATGACACTCATAATATTTGATATTGTACTTATATGATCCTTAATATTCCATATTGTAATATGACTCATAAAACTTTATAAGTTTGCATCCTAATAAAGTTCACATCAAACTCCCAAGATCAAAATGTGAACTTAAGCAAATGTTTACTGTAATTGTATAGATATACATAATATATACAAGATGAAATGTCAATATGTAACGGTATAGATATACAATATATACTAGCTGCTATGTACAATAAATGTTAACATTAGTATTATACCATACCCGGACTATAAAAAAATATTGCTTAGAAATGAATTACAATAGATTAATAATGTACTACTATTATTTTTTAAACTCAAAAATTTTCATATAGTATTTTTAATCAGTATATACTATATAATCATTTCTTACTATGTTAGATACAATTTGGAGAGCTGAATAATTATCACAGAACAAAAGAGCCAGTTGTGGGTGTTGGATTTTGAGGTCTTCAAGAAGGTAGAGGATCCATTGTACCTCGCAAGTAGTTGATGCAAGAGCCCTATACTCCGCTTCAAAGGAACTACGAGACATTATACATTGTTTCTTTAATTTCCAACTTATGGGTGATTTTCCAAGGTAGATGATGAACCTTATGATAGACTTTCTCGTGTCTGGGCATCCGGCCCAGTCAGAGTCACTAAAACCAGTGATTTTGATGTCGTTATTGGCATCAAGGAACAAACCTAATCCAGGAGCTTGCTTTAAATAACGTAACACTCGAAGGGCAGCTTGAGGATGATTGGATGTGGGGGCAACCACATATTGGCTTAGATTGTGAATGGCATGCATGATATCAAGTCATGTGTTAATGAAATATATTAACTTACTTACCAATGAGTCTTCTATATGATGTAGGATCAGATAAAGCTTCCCCATTATTTATAGAAGGACGCTTTGAAAAATTCGTAGGTGTTGAAAATGGAGTAGAAGCCAACATGTTGGTTTCTTGTAGAAGATCTAAGGTGTACTTCTACTGAGAGAGATGTATATCTTTTGCATTCCTCGCCACCTCAAGACCAAGAAAATAAGTTAAATTCTAAGCTCTTTAATTTTAAAAGCTTGATCTAAAAGAGTGGTTATGTTTTTTATTTTTTGTAAGTCATCCCCAACTAACACAATATCATCAACGTATAACTATAAAGTAAAAGAAAGGTTGAAAGTCTTTCATACCATTGGCGACTGGCTTGTTTAAGCCCATACAACAATTTGTGAAATCTGCATACTTGATTGTTTCTAGTTGGTTGAAGGCTCGTTGGCAACTCCATGTAAACCTCCTCGTTCAAGTCCCCATGGAGAAAGGCATTGTTGGCGTCTAACTATTTAAGGTGCCAATTTTTTGTAGCAGCTAGAGCAAGTAGGGTGCAAATCGTGGTGAGCTTTGCGACTGGTGAGAAAGTATAGAGATAATCTAGTCCTTCTCTCTAAGTATACACCTTTGCGACGAGGCAAGCTTTGTATCTATCAATGTCTCCATTGGCTTTGTACATTATTTTGTAGACTCACTTACACCCTATAGCTATTTTGTCACTAGGCAGGGTGGTAATGGTCCAATTATGATTCCCATCTAGAGTGGATATCTCATCATTCATAGCCACACGCCAATCGTTGCTTTTAATAACTTCCTCATAGGTACTAAGTTCTTTGTCAGCATCAATAGAACATATAAAGTGTTTAAAGCTAAGAGCAAGTCTATCATGAGAGATAAAATTTTCAATGGGATATCTTATATTTTTAGAAATAGTAGAAAACATGTGGTAGTCTTTTAGATATGAAGGGGGATATTTTTTTTAATACTGCAATTATTTCTAGCATCACTTTGAATGTGTTCATGTTCAAGACTATTATCAGAAGAATTTGTATCACTAGAGTTGGTATTTTCAAAAGTGGGTTCAACATCATTAGGTTCAGGATTTGGCTTAGTATTTTCAATTTCTTCAATATTAAGATCATCTTCATAATTTTGAGAAGCAGGAAAAGATTTTTGAACTCTATCATTGATTTTATTATAATGCTTTAAGTAAGGAAACATGTTTTCTAAAACACAACATTTCGAGAAACAGTTATGTCATGAGTTTTGAGGTTGTAAACAACATATCCCTTTGTATTGATTTTGAAACCCAAAAAAACACCAATATCAGCACTAAGGTCAAGCTTGCGTCTATTAGCAGTTAAAGTGTTGTTGTAGCAAAGACACCCAAAAAGTCTAACATGACTCAAGTCACATTCCTTATTATATAATCTTTCAAAAGGATAAGCATTTTTCAAAAGAGGAGTAAGGGTAAGATTTATTAAACATGCAGCATGTAAAACAGCAACGAACCAGAATTGAGTTGGAATACTTGACCTATATAGATGGGCGCAAGTCACGTTCATACGATTCTGATGATTTCTCTCCACCAATCTGTTTTTCTCAAGGGTGTCAATACAACTTGTTTAGCGTATGATTCCCTTGTCATCATAAAAACTTTTCATATTGAACTCAGGACCATTATCACTTCTTATGATTTTGATGGTTTTGTAAAATTGGTTTTTAACAAGAGCTATGAAATGCAGCAAATGCTTCAGTGTTTCAGATTTATTGGTCATCAAATAGATCCATGTGTATCGTGTGTATCCATCAATAATAGTGAGATAATATCTATGAGCATGTACGGAAGGAATGGAATATGGCCCCCAAATATCAACGTGCACAATACCAAAAGGCTGCTAACATATGTTGTACTAATATTGTAAGGTAGTTTTCTCTATTTCACAAAATGACAAGCATTACAAATATCAATTTTATCATTGTGTATGTAAGAATATCTTTGCTTCAGAACATTTAGCATTTTATCATAAAGATGCCCTAATCTGTCATGCTATAAATTGTTGTTGTCTACAGTATTACAAGAAGAAGAATTGCTACTTAATCTACTGCTACTGAAAATTAAAGTCTTCTCAGATTTGGAAAGCACATACAAGACACCCTTAGATCTAGCTAAACCAATCTTCCCAGTCGTGTTTGTGTCCTAAATTAGAGAAAGGTTAGGAGATAAAACAATTTCAACATTAAAGACAGACAAGTTTACATATGGAAATTAAGTTGTACTCAAATGTTGGATGTACAGAACATCATCGAGAATGAGTTTCTCATTGAGTTTAACTCTTCCAACGTGGGTTGCAGTAACTTTAGCATTATTATTAGATAGCAAGAAACATGATCAGTGGCTCGAAACACTACAAGAAATCTAGAGATTATCGAGGAATAATCCTTAGCTAATCCCTTGTTGATCACTCGCAAACCCATTCAGGAAAGGATTAGCGAGGAAATAGTGAGAATACTTAAGCATAGCTAAGTAGCTAGGTAACTACATTGTAGCTAATCCCTAGCAAACTAGTTGTAGCAAATCTCTAGCTAATCCCTAGCAAAACCATAGTTAATCATTAGTAAACTAGTTGTAGCAAATCCCTAGCTAATCCCTAACAAAATGTTTGTAGAAAATCCCTAATTAATTCATAGCAAATTAGTTGTAGCAAATCCCTAGCTAATCACTAGCAAAATGTTTGTAGCGAATCCCTAACTAATCTCTAGCAAAATATTTGTAGCAAATCCCTAGCTAATATCTAGCAAAATGTTTGTAGAAAATCCCTAGCTAATCCTTCACAAACTAGTTGTAGCAAATCCTTAGTTAACCCCTAGCAAAATGTGTAGCAAATCCCTAGTTAATCCCTAGCAAACTAGTTATAGCAAATCCCTAGCTAATCTCTAGCAAAATGTTTTTAGCAAATCCCTAGATAATCCCTAGCAAACTACTTGTAGCAAGACCCTAGCTAATCCCTAACAAATTAGTTATAGCAAATCCCTCACTAATCCCCAACAAAATGTTTGTAGCAAATCCCTTGCTAAACCCTCGCTAATCCTTCGCCAATTGTAATACAAGCCAAAATATTTCATGCTCATATAATTTTTGTACCTTATAAAATTCAATTAATTGTCAATATTACGTAAAAGTATAATAAATCTTGCCAACCAATTTATATGAAACATGTCAAATTTTACCATATTTAAAATAGTCAAAGTCAAGAACATAATGAAAGTTTTTAAACATCACAAATAAAACAATTGTCAACAGACATGATTAAAATTAAAACAAAAAACAATATCATCTTAATATTTTGTTCTCCCCGTGTATCTTAACTGATGGTGGTGATGATATCTTTAATGATGGAAATATTTGTGTCTTGAAAAACTCCATTTGTGTTTGCATTTGTGTATGCATTTGTTGTTGTAAAAGGGTCTGCGTTTCCACTTGTGCTTGCATTTGTGCCTTCATTTGTGCTTGTATTTGTGCTTGCAATTGAGCTTGAAATTGTGCATGCATATCTACTTGTGCTTTTTGTTGTGCATGTGCCTCTATTTGTCCTTGTAACTCTATTTGTAGTTGCTTTTGAGATTCTGTCTGTAATTGTAATTGTTGCTGCATTTGAGACATTTATGTAGCTATTGTAGTGATTTCTTCTATTGGAAGTACATGATTTGGATTTGTGGAAGGACCTACAACTGATGAAGATGAACCATTTGTAACATCCTGGCCGGATATTACGGGTTTTAAATAACAACATAAAGAAATAACAAATACGTGTCATTTATCAAAACATCATTTCCCAAAGACGTGGGAAATTTAAAACTTTATTACATTATAAAGTATCTCAACTTCAATTTATAAAATCAATTATAAATTAAATCCATGTTAATAAACCAAAGATTAGAAGTCTGTAAAATTCATAATAAAACAACTCTATAGAAAAATCTTCCAAACTAGCCCACGCTCCGTCTCTATGCCTCACTAGATCCACCTGCAACATCATCTGCTGTCGTGTACCGCGTACACGATCATCACCAAACACAAGCAGATAGGGTGAGCTAACAGTTAAAAAACATACATACATATGCATAAACATATACATCATTACAATCTAACTGGACCCATCCGTACACACCACAACGCGCACACTCGCCAACTGATAACACTATCGTTGACGCGATCAAATTAATACTACTAAACTATAGCAACTTCAGTATTGCTAAGATAGTAGTTAAGGAAATAGAAAGGGTAAAGTTAACCATAAGCCGTCTCCCAACGAACACGGAATTGATTTTTAACAAATTAGTTCTTATAAAATTATACAAATAAGTTAGTCAAATAAAATAATAAAGATATGAGAGATAAAGATAAAAAGATAAAATAAGGTAGAAACAATAATAAAGAAAAATAGGGCGATTCCACTGCTTTTTCAAAATAGATTTCATCATTGGTTTCCTAAAGATTATTGTTATTGATTTCTTGTTTAAGACTTTAAATTAATCAATAACTTCTCAATTAATTTGTTGGTGTCCTTACTTTCAACAAACGTAACTTCTCAATCAAAAGCAAGAACTTTGTAGATTAATCTTAGTAAATTTAACCAAAGTAACTTCTCAATTAAAGATTACTAATCCTAATCATCTCCATTCTTTTACCTCTTATATCTATTAAAAAGCTAATTATTCAAAGTAACTTCTTGATTAATTCTAATCTAAGTTTTCACCTTTAATCAAAGTAACTTCTCAATTATTAGCAAAAACTCATTCAATCATATGAAAGTTTCTAAAATTAATGAAAGTAACTTCTCAATTAAAATTAAAAAACCCTTAGACTCATACGATTGTTATGTTATGTAGATTTAACACCGTGCTAACTTGCTACAATGTAAAAATCATTACTTTTACTAAATTAAGAGCCAAAAGACATAGATGAAAATGAATCTCAACAAGAATCAAAAGAACAAACAAATTAATTGATCTAACCTCAGAATCCAATTAAGAAATTACAATTGAATCAACCTAAGATGTTTAGAACTGCATGAATGCAAAATAAAAATAGAAGAAGAATAAAGAGGGAAAGGAAACGAAATTAGGCCCCCCTAAAGGGTTTGTGAACTCCGAAGTCCTGAGCGTGTCCTTTATGCTTCTCCCTTGGTCTCTTTATATAGGAACTGAACTAGGCTTTTCTGTTGCTAAAATCTCTCAAATAGCTTTTAAAGATAAAGATAAATATATAAAAATATTTGGAGAGATTTAGATTATTTGACAAATATCATTGGTTGATAATATCAATATCTAATATAATTAAATTAATTAATTAATTAAATATATATGATAAATTATCACCAATTGGTATTTGTATTAATTTTCCAAATCAACCATTTGCAATCTCCTTAAATTATCTTCTAAATAATCCAATATCTTCAAGATATATTTGTTTGTTGTGGAACTAAAAAATTCAAGAAGATCTTGTCATATTTAAAAAGATTTGGTAGTTATTATCTTTTGATATTTTATGATATAATTAAATATGATAATTATTTAAAAATATCAAATAAAATTTCTAAAGATATATTTTCCCAAATTATCTTCTATCATAAATAAAAGAAAACCGCGAGGTCCAATTTTTTCTTGCCATCTTCATGCAATGTTTGGCTTGGATTTTTGTGCTTTTGATAATTTCTTATTCTTGGATTTATCTTTAAGGTTTAATGAAACTTTAATCAAATTATTTCCACACCTCCATGAGCTCAAGTTAGCTGCAGCTGTACCAACACACCTCAAAATATCCAAGGAACATTTATTCAACTAAAAAGCTATTTTTAACATGTTTTTGTATCTCATGCTCAATAAACCCAATAATAGGAAATCCAAATTAAATCAATCTTTAAGCACACAAATTCAACTAAATACCCAGAATTAAACATTAAATGAGGGCAAAAATACGCATTCATCGTAACCACACACTTATCCTTTTGCACTCTTGGGCAAAATTGAGCAATTTCAAAACTTTATTTTGAGGTATTTTACTTCATATCAACACTAGATCAAAGGAATGAACCTTACTTGAGACAAATCAATATTCTAGAAATTAAGTTACCATGCATAAACAAACGAAAAGATTCTATTTTTCACACATGAGTTAATCTTTTGAATTCACAAGACAATCAATTATGAAAGAAAGCACTCAAGTTAAATGTGTATTTTCTCACCAAAATACTCATGCAAGTAAACACTCGTAATACTTAACAAGACTCTAATATTCACAAACTTTCAGAAAATATCATGAGAACTTTTTTACAAGTTATAATAGGGCCAAGGCAAAGGTAGGAAAAATTTTAGAAGTTTTGGGTTTTTGAAATAGTAATGTAGGAAGCATAATGGAGCATAATTTCAAAAACAACTATTTTTCGTTTATTGCTCTTTGTTGCTCTCTCCTTCTTTTTTCTAGAAAGCAATTATTTTTTTCATTTCAACAATTTTTCCTTTTGCCATTTTTATTAATTTCTGGGTGAGGTACTCACCCACACACTGTATTCCTCAACCAATCCTATCATAATCCACTAGCTCTTTTCTTTCTTCCTAAGATAAGAAAAAACATGGTCTTTTTCTTTTTAAGGGTTTACAATGGGCTTAAAATAAGAAAAAAAGAGGTTTAAAGCTCAAAGGGGCTACCAATGGATTAATATCAAGGTAGGCTTATTTGGCCAAGTAGCTAGAAACAAGAAATGCCTCAGTCATATCAAATCATGCATATTCACCTAAGTTGCAAAACAAAAGAATCAAGCTAAATATTTGAGTATAAACAAGCATGAGCAAGTCACTAAGGAAAAATAGGAATGGCACAAGGCAGACCATCCTTTACATTAAGGCCTAAGACTCACAAGGTCAAAACTCTTTCACAAAATATTTAATCAAGTAATTCTCAAATCAACTCAATTAGCAAATCATAGAAACAATCAACTCATATCAACATGACTTTTAGTTTTCCAGAATTATGATCATCCCAATTATTGAATCAAATCCTAAAAATCCAATGTCAATATGTTTTATTGAAAGCTGGGAAATATTTTTTTGTGGATTTCTTATGAGACATATTGTTTAAAAGTTTCACTTAGTAAAAAGTTAATACTTTCAAAATTTTCTCAAAAAGAAATCACAATTTTTTTTAATGAAAACAAAAACAAAAAATTGAAAAATAGAAAGAAAAAAAATCCTACCTACAGTTTGTCTCCCCCACACTTATTTCAAAAAAAAATGTCCTTAATGGACTTTTTTGGGGAGGAAACGGAAAATCTTATGACTTCTGGCTCAATTTGGCCATATGTCAAAATTTATTTTCTTTAGTTTTACAAAGTACAAATCAGCTTGTGTCATTTTTTTAATTTTTACATTTTTATTTTTATAAAAAGTAAAAACAAAAACACATATTTTTTAATTGTTTTTAAATTTTTCACTAAAATTAGAAACAGAAAACAAATATGCATGCAATTTAACTTTTCTATCAGCAATGCTTTCAAAAGAATTTGAATCTAACCTCTTTTCCTTTTGAAGCAACCTTTCCTCTTGCTCCGCAGGCAAGTCAACAAAAATCACCACTAAAAATCTATTATCATCATTCACATAAATAAACTTGATGTGTTGAGTGTGTTCAGATGGTTAATCGGATCATCAGTAATCCTTGTAATCTCATCTTGTGAACTAAAATCTTCACTTGAAGTAGTTGAATTTGCTGCTTCATCATTAACCAAGTCAGTTGCAATAGTAGATGCTTCAGCTACATCTTCGAATATCGTTGGCTCTTCAACTTCACTTGGTTCCTCCATTGTATTATTCTCACAACTTTGCTCATGAAAAAGATCATTTGTACTCATATCATCATTAACAAATAAAAATTTATATTCATATTGAGCATTATCAACATATCCATCATTAGGTATGTATGTGTGAGAATCTTCAATTTCTTCATCAGCAACATCTTTAGTAAAATTGATATGTCCATCAGTAGACATATTACTATGAGCATCATTATATCTACCAATAGATATATCAATGTGATGTGATTCTAGTGTTGGTTGATCTAACATTTGAGTCGTGTACTCATTCACATCAGTGCTCAATTGTTCCATCCTTTAATTCATGCTCCTTAACATTATCATTTCATCCCTTTGCTCAACTATCGTCTTCATAAGTTTTTCTAAGGTGGCCTCCATAGCTTTGTCTTTCATTAGCTGATTTAAATCTTCTAACATTTGTTCAGCTCTAATGGTCAACTTTAGAAGCATATCTTCTATTTCTTGACGAAGTTCTCTAAATTCTGGGATTTCAGCAAATCTCAGATGGCATTGGAGGGTGGTATTAATAGTACAAAGTAATTCTACAAAGTTGTTGTTACTTGCATCCTTCATCATGTCATACAATACTTTATCATTTTCATACCATTTTTGCTCAATATCTTTGCATCGTTGATCAACTCGCAACCTTTCATCTATGGTGTCTAATTTCTATCTCAGTTCATCCATTAATAACTCAACTTCCTTATAGGATGGTCCATTGATTGCTGCAACTTGTTGTGATGGTGCATGTTGTTGTTGTTGAGAACCAAATGGAACATAGGATGGCTGAGGTGGACACTCACAATATGGTTGTTGCTCATTGTATGATGGTTGCTCATATTCCACAAAAGATGATCAAGGATATAGATCATTAAATTGTAGTAAAGTTAACCTACTTATATCAGGTGCAGAAGTAGGTGTAACAATTTGCTGTTGATAATCATATGGATAATGTGGTTGTTGTGGATTATAATTCACTTGAAAATCACATTGTTGATTATTTTCATATGAAAAATGATTTTGCATTTTTGAAAGACGTTTTCTGAAAAGAAATAAGTTGAAAGCTTGTTGAGTATACTTCTAGGAAAGAGAGGTGTGTCTCAATGGACAACTTAAGTACCTTGTCTTTCCTTAGCCAAAGTGTTCCCCAACTAGTTTCACAAATTTCCCAACAAAATTCCTCAAACAAAAATTATGCTTAAAAAAAATAAAATAACTAAAGAAAATAAAATAAATGTCAAAAAAGAAATTGAGATAAAAAATGTTAGTGATAAACAAAAAATAAAATCAAAAGAATAAAAAAAAAGAACTAAAATAATAAAAATTCTAACCGTGTTCCCCGGCAACGGCGCCAAATTTCATAATGTTGTCGTTGACGCGATCAAATTAATACTACTAAACTATAGCAACTTTTGTATTGCTAAGATAGTAGTAAAGGAAATAGAAAGGGTCAAAAGCAAGAACGTTGTAGATTAATCTTAGTAAATTTAACCAAAGTAACTTCTCAATTAAATATTACTAATCCTAATCATCTCCATTCTTTTACCTCTTATATCTAGTAAAAAGCTAATTAACCAAAGTAACTTCTTGACTAATTCTAATCTAAGTTTTCACCTTTAATCAAAGTAACTTCTCAATTATTAGCAAAAACTCATTCAATCATATGAAAGTTTCTAAAATTATTCAAAGTAACTTCTCAATTAAAATTTAAAAACCCTTGGACTCATACGATTGTTATGTTATGTAGATTTAACACCGTCCTAACTTGCTACAATGTAAAAATCATTACTTTTACTAAATTAAGAACCAAAAGACATAGATCAAAATAAATCTCAACAAGAATCAAAAGAACAAACAAATTAATTGATCTAACCTCAGAATCCAATTAAGAAATTACAATGGAATCAACCCAAGAAGTTTAGAACTCCATGAATGCAAAATAAAAATAGAAGAAGAATAGAGAGAGAAGGAAACGAAATTAGCCCCCCCTAAAGGGTTCGTGAACTCCGAAGTCCCGAGCTTGTCCTTTCAGCTTCTCCCTTGGTCTCTTTATATAGGAATTGGACTAGGCTTTTCTGTTGCTAAAATCTCTCAAATATCTTTTAAAATAAAGATAAAGATAAATATTTAAAAATATTTGGAGAGATTTAGACAATTTGACAAATATAATTGGTTGATAATATCAATATCTAATATAATTTAATTAATTAATTAAATAAATATATATGATAAATTATCACCAATTAGTATTTGTATTAATTTTCCAAATCAACCCTTTGCAATCTCCTTAAATTATCTTCTAAATAATCCAATATCTTCAAGATATATTTGTTTGTTGTGGAACTAAAAAGATTCAAGAAGATCTTGTCATATTTAAAAAGATTTGGTAGTTATTATCTTTTAATATTTTATGATATAATTAAATATGATAATTATTTAAAAATATCAAATAAAATATCTAAAGATATATTTTCCCAAATTATCTTCTATCATAAAGATAAAGAAAACCGCAAGGTCCAATTTTTTGTTCCTGTCTTCTTAGTTTACCCAAACTTCTTCACTTTTTCAAGCTTTTCTTGCCGTCTTCATGCAATGCTTGGCTTGAATTTTTGTACTTTTGATAATTTCTTATTCTTGGATTTATCTTTAAGGTGTCATGAAGCTTTAATCAATTGATTCCCACAACTCCATGAACTTGAGTTAGCTGCAGCTGCACTAACACACCTCAAAATATCCAAAGAACATTTATGCAACTAAAAAGCTATTTTTAACAAGTGTTTTTATCTCATGCTCAATAAACCCAATAATAGGAAATCTCAATTAAATCAATATTTAAGCACACAAATTCAACTAAATACCCAGAATTAAACATTAAATGAGGGCAAAAGTACGCACTCATCACCAATCTGAGGCACAACTCAAGAGTTTCTCGTGTTCATCCGCCATTGCGAGCCACAACTCAAGAGATGCCATTCCGAGCCACAACTCAAGGAATGTCACGTGCTTAACCCCTATCCCGAGCCACAACTCAAGGGATACGTTTCGAGCCACAACTCAAGGAACTCCAGCAAGCCGACCTTTAGAGTATCACCAAAGCCTTATAGACCATGCACATCCAAAACAAGCAAAGCACCTTTGCCTCACAGTATCGCCTGGCGCAACTCACGATTCGCCAGGCTCACCACCCTTCTAAACTGCCTAGTGGGAACACTTACCGCCAGGCGCCTCACGTCACAGGCCATCATGAAAAATTTAACTATTGCCTAGCGGTCCAATCCTGGCCGCCAAGCGCCACACCAGTACCTAAGGTTGTTGGTTTTGCACACTTCTGAACACTGTTTAAGTAGCTAACCCATTCTAATTACTACCTAAGTTACAATCTGCATTACCAGGTGTTTTCAGGCCCTTACCAATTCATCCTACTTAATTTGCATACCTCAATTCGCTAGTTTATAGATTTAAGCCTATGAGCTCATGTTGTCCAACATCATTAACTTATGGCAAAACTAGCTACTCACAATGAAATCTTTTATTGTTCTACCATAGCCCATCTTACTCTAGTTTCTTTTGTGCCTATAAGTATATACTCTGCGTGTCTCCTTTAACTACTACAATACTCATTTTTATATTATATTTAAGTCAAATAATACTCAACAACCTATCCACTTCTTTTACCCAACTATTCACCCTCCATGCATAATTCCCACCATGACATAACCTTATTATGGTCTTCTCGTTTCATTTACTTTACTTATAAACTACTGTAACCCTTCATGGAAGCCCAACCCTGTGACCATCATCCATAGAGAACTCCATTGCTATCATTGATGCGGTGTCGCTTGGTGCAAGCCTAGGAGCTGCCAGGCAGTGCATTACTTTCTGGAAAATTTCCAGAATTGGTATTGCACCTATTTGAACCCCAAAAATCTCCATTACTCATATTTGACCAATTCATCGAATCTTAACACACTTATCGGTACTCAAGTGGTAAAATAACATATAACATTTCAATCCCAGTCCAATTCAAGCTGCAATTGATTCCTAACCCTCGAATTCCCAAAATTTCCAAACCCTAGAATGAGGGCATGCCACAATCCTACAATTTTCCCTTAGCAACCCATGAATTCCACAATTATTCACTTCCATTTGATTAAGTAATGATTTTCACACCATTTCCACTGAGCACAAATTGCCTTGAACCCAGAGAAACCAAGAATCGAGCCAAGACAGCCCGTGTTGCCTAGCGGTAGTTCATCACCGTCAAGCAGTTCAAACAAAACCCAGAAACTGGGTTGATTAGTCATGCGTCGCCTGGCAGCACAATGCTCACCGCTAGGCAGTTCCTCTTAGGAAGCCCGAAATGCATACAAAATTGTATGAGTCACCTGGTGGTTATAAATAGCCTTTCAAGCGATTTTTGGGAATTTTTCAAAAACACAAAAATTTCAGCATGGGCAGAATTGATACATCAAATAATTCACATAAGGCATACAATTAAGCAATACGAATTTGAAATGAATGGTTCCAGCTCTTCTAACATGGATTCCTTGTTACACTTCAAGAATTCTAGAGTTCCTTCTTCAACAATGGTTTCCCTTGCTTTCCTTTCCTTTCAGCTCCTTAAATCACTCACTAATGCAGTGAATTTCCATTAAAATTAGCTTAATGATCATTGAATATTGGTGTTATGGTGGTTTCGCAATCCCCTTCAGCTGCCTTTTTAGACGGTTAGGGTTTCTTGTCTTACATAGTAGTGCCAAAAAGAATTTTAGCAAAAAGAGAGTTTACTTGGGTCTACCATGATTCAAACTCATAACCATGCTAATGTCAAATCAGTTCACAACCATTGAACTAGTTCATGATTCATGATAATTCCTATAAATATAGGATTAAATTTTCACTCATCATAATCAAGCATATTATTAAATATAATAATAAATTAAATAGCACAAAAATGGCACACATAGGACTTGAACCCAAATCCTCTCACACAATCAAGTACTCTTGACCATTTTAGCTAGTACTTTTCTACGTCACACATGTTGATGTGATCCCAACAAGGCTTATATCTTGGGTCAACGCCTAGGCCCAAATCATGCTTAAGGCCCAATACATGGCCCACATGCACCGTCAAGACCAAGCCCATCAAGAGGCCCAATAACAAGGAGCATGCTAAAAAAGATCCAATTAGACTTCGTTCAAGATGGCCCAAACCCACATGGGCTTCTCATACTCTTCACATGGGCCAAAGAAGATGTGAAAATTTGAAGAGGTGTCTCAAAGAGCAATAGAATAGCAATAATATTGGCCCATTGTTTCAGCTTTGCTTTCTAGAATAAAAAGTCAAACAATGAGTAGTTCAATTGATAAAATTGGGCTTGACTAAACCCAATAGAAGATTTGGCCATGAGCTATCAAAAGAGCCAAGGTGGACTAAGTGGAAGTCAACACTTCTTCCTACACCTCATGGATCCAAAGCATCCAAGGGTTAGGAATGCTTCTTCCTTTTCCAAAGCATCATCCAATGGCCAAGATCAAGCCTTCTTCTCCAAGCTTAATCTAAGGGCCAAGATCAAGGCCCACTCCATCCAATGGCTCTCCTTTCTCATGTGTAAGTGGCTTCATATAAAAGCCAAAATTTCACTCATTTGTAGACACTCTTGAAATTTTATGCAATAGATGCAACTTGAGTTGAGAGCACTCCTCCCTATACTGCCTTTGAGAGTCACCACTTTCTAGAGATTTCCTCTCTCTACCTCTAGCCACCTTCCTTAGGCTAGCATAGATTAGGAAATCCTATCACCTTTTTCACCTTTCATTGCTTGCAAGTGCCTTCCAACTTGCCTCCATTCCTTCATCCATTTCTGCTGCACATGGAGCTCTTCATGCACCTTTGGAGCTCCACCATAATGGTATCAAGAGCCATCAAACCATGGTCTCTCAAGGTTTGGTAAGGTTCTTTCCTAGTCTTGTGTTTCCTTCATTTTTCGTCTTGTTCTCATCTTCTTCTTCTTTGTTTTTCTTTCACATTTACCATTCATTGTCTATTATATTGTGTTTCTCCATTGATTCCATGCAACTATGAGACTACAAGAGTGTTCTACACTCTATTTGTAGATTTCCTTGCTTGCTATGGTTCACATATTTTACTAGCTTTCCTTTACATTTTAGCACCATTTTTTTTTGCTTCTATTGTGTTTCTTGTCATTTTTATTCGGTGATTCTTTTTTCTTTTCAATTTCCACCGTTCAAGTTGTGTTCTATGTCTTGTTCATGCTTTCTTTTACATGTTTCTTCAATTTTCCACCGTTTACATTC
>Ga0214544_1005198_pt1 | contig 25465 bp, 22 predicted proteins | sample CNSS3metaG_FD_160074 | JGI IMG/M metagenome (GOLD analysis project Ga0214544, IMG submission 160074) | Root nodule microbial communities from cowpea collected in UCLA plant growth center, Los Angeles, California, USA - CNSS3 | ecosystem: Host-associated > Plants > Roots > Nodule | place: USA... | reverse complement strand
AAATTTTATTTGGTATTCTAATCTAAAATGTAGATAATTATAATTTATTTCAAAGTATTTGATATGGAAGAAACAATCTTCATCCTAATATTGAATATTTGATAATATTATGTTTTCTTTACCGTAATTTTTTACTTTTATAAAAATTAATATTGAAGTAGTTAGAACATGGGTACGGGTATGGGTACGAGATTATACCCGTTACCCGGTGGGGATGGGAATGGGACAAAAGTCTAATACCCGTTGGGTTTGGGTATGAGGATGGGGATGAATTTTTTATGCGGGGATGGGTATGGGATAGCGAAACCCGTCCCCGCCCCGCCCCGTTGCCATCCCTAGTTATGGTTAGATATGATGTATCAATTATTCTCAATTCAAAACTAAACAAATAAATAATTTATATTATATTTTAAGATTAGGTAGCAGTCAATTAAAATTAAGTGATGTATAATACTTTATAAGGATGACTATTATTGTTATATTTCATTGAATTTATTTTATATTTGAAACTTTATTTGGTTGAATTGTATTCATAACAATTTTATCTTGACGATGTGATATATTTACCGTGTTAATTTTTTTCTTAATATTTCACAGGATAATTTGAAGAAGGTAGAAGGTATATGGGAGAAAAAATTTAAAAAAAAATGTTTATCTAATTGGTAGAATACTTTAAATTGTACAGACAACAAGTCTATTGGCTGAACAACTTGAAACATGTTAATGTATTGGTATCTTTTTTCTAAAATGACATAAATCGTTATTGATATTGATTTGTTACATATATTAACATGTTGAATGTCATATTATCATTAAATTTATTTTATGTTTGATCTTATCATTAAATTTATTTTATGTTTGATCTAATCATATTCATAAAAGTTGATTTTATTATTATGAAATATTTTTAGTGTTAACTATTTTATATTAATATTGTGCAGGACAATTTAAAAGATATGGGTAGAGGGAAAAAATTTCAAAAGCACGTACCATTAGTTAAACATTTAGGATTTGTACTATAAGAACAAAACCAAAACACTTGCAAGGTATATGAATAATTTGTTTAATATCAATGATTATATTTTTACATTTATAATATATTGTCGATTATTTTTTACTAAATACTAATGACTTAATTTTTTTTTATTTTGTAGGTGCAAAATCTTTGAAGATGTTGTCATATGCTATTTTTTAAATACTAATTTAATATAATTGTATAAAGTAAAATTAGGTATAATTTTATATGTACATTTTTTATATATATTTATATATTTTAGTTTTTGTAATTTTAAATGTAATGGATATTTTTACATTTATAATATATTATCTATTATTTTTTATTAGATACTAATGATTTACTCTTTTCTTTTTATTTTGCAGGATCAAAATCCTCGAAGATGTTGTTGTCATATGTTATTTTTTAAATATTTATTTAATTTAATTGTATAAAGTAGAATTAGGTATCATTTTATATGTATATTTTTGGATATATAGCTATATATTTTTTGTTTTTGTAATTTTAGATGTAATGGATATTTATATTTATATTTCATGTTTATTTCTTTTAATTGTTATTTATTTTCAAACTTTTAAATGTGATTTATCTATTCATTACAACATGATAGCTATGTAGCAATTATTATATAATTTATAATAATAATAATAACAATAATAAATATTAATTAATTATGACATAAAATTTGGCAATATAGTGACAATTAATTAATTTTACTCTTTTATATATTTGTCATAATTTGTTATTATTATTATTAGTAAAAAAATATAATAATGATAATAAATTTGTCACTATTATCTTATATGTTTGTGATATTTCATTATTGTCACTATCACATAAAATTACTAGTGACAATTATTTTTGACACAATAAAATTTAGTTTTAGTACCATTTAAAATTATTGTCACAAGTATAATAGTGACATAAATACTAGTGACAATTTTTATTTTGTCCCAAAGTACTATTAGTGACATATTTATACCTTTTAGTGATGAATATCTATATCACTATTTTAATATGAAATCATTTTTAGCAGAGAAATCAAACCTTTCCTTTGCTATTCTAAAAGATTTAGGAAAAACATTATGCTCATTAATCATGTCTTTTAAATCGACGACAATGTGTGGATCAAGAGAATTTTCAAACCTGTATATTAAAGAAAATGAAATTAAAGTAAATCATTAGTGTACAGTTTTATAAAGTGAATGAGTAATATAATATTGAAATTAAAAAATTGATTTTGAGTTTATAACCATGCACCTCCAAGCCTATTTTGAATTTCATGTTTTGTGTCATATATGTAAAGTTGTGCAAATTTAGGAGCATTACCAGACATAGGTAACAAACTACCAGTAAGATGATATGATTAACCTTGTATTCTAAAAGTAGATGGCCCTTTTCCATTATTGAAGGATTTATCTAATTTTTCTCTTGGTGATGTAAAGGAAAAATCATGTTATATAACTAAATGTTCTTTTGAAAATTCTTGCTTTGACTTGAGTTCTTGTTAAACAATAGATGTTGAAGAATATTAGGAGGATCCTTTAAAAGTGGGAGTTGAACATTTCCATTACCACTACAAAGAAAAAACTTTGGATTTCTAGTGTTTGGATATTTTTTAATTCTTTCTTAAAGCCACATGTAAGCTCCACATTCTTGGCATACATATACAAAGTCCCCAATGTCATAATATTCTACATAAATTAAATATCATAAATAATCCTACAATATAAATTTGTTATATATTACATTATTGGGCTTCTATACAATAATAATTGTTGTAATAGTACAATAATACATGTTGTAACAGTTGAATTCATTAACATAAAAAAGGCTTTTTACGTCTGTGGTAGGTCAAACATAACATCGACTAACATAAATTTACGTAGGTTACATTTATAACATACGTAAATTTACATATGTAAAAGTAACATACATACATTGTTTTTTATTTTTTTTCAGATCTGCAGCAAATCTCTTCGTCTTCTCCTCCTTCACATTATGCTTTTTCTCCTTCTTCCTGTTCTCCTATTTCTTTTTTTTTCTTCTTCTTATTTCTCTCTTTCTTCTTCTTTTTCACATTATATTGTAAAATGACACAAACATAACACATCTAATATAAACCAAATATGAGAGAAAACACGAAAGAAAAATGCAAAAACAAAACTTTTGGTATGGAGAAACACCACTGTGGTTTGCGATGTCGCTGTAGTTAGGTAAAAACACCTTCGTCGTCGCTCCTCTTAGAAGGAGAACCACTATTGCGTCGCCACTAAAGTTGGAGCAAACACCATTTTCGTCGTCGCATAACACCGTCCTCCACCGCCTCTGCACAAAATGGGTAGGTTTCAACGTTTCGAGAAACAAAAATGGAGAGCCATATAAATTGAGGCACACAAAAATGGAATCAAAGCAAAAACAAACATTTGAAATCGCTTGATGACGCCGCCCACAGGAGAAGAATACCAGAAATATAAATTTTAACGTTTACGTTTGGTGCCCTATGGTCATATTTAAATTTTCGTCTGACTTACGTCTGACTTCACCTAGTCAAAAATTTACGACTGACCATAGGGCATTAGACATAAATTTACATGCAACCTTATGCAGTCAGACGTAAACTGCGATATTTCCGTCTGACTTTAGGTCGCTAGACATAAAAAATTTATCACTTATTTAGAAGTTTGCAATCAGTCATTTTTAGTGTCTGATTCCTCTACGTCAAGCATAAAATTGCATATGTTAATTGTCTATTTTGTGTTAGCGATTCAAACAAACATCATTCACATTAGCATAAACAGGATCAATACCCCTTATATAACCTTGCTCATATAATGATTCACCATTTGTCATTCAATCCACATTAAAAAATTAGTTAGGAAATATATCATCATCAAATGATTAAATTTACATAACATATAATTATAGGTGCATACTATTTATATGGATATGTAAATAGGTTTTTGTTGTCTTACCATCATTATCTTGAATTGTAGTAGACACATTTTGATTAAGGGTAACATCATCTTTTGTGCCTCCTGTTGTTGATTGCCATTGTGATACTGAGCTTGTGTTGCCAAAATTACTCATGTGATTTACTTGAATGGAAGAGAAAGGGATTAGCCAAACTAAGAAGGAAGAAGAAAGGGTAATGTAAAGAGAAAAGAAGAGGTGCACAAAGATGGAGCAGGAAAAAAATGTGACTTAGCGGGAAAAAATGGTTTTGTTCAAAAAAAGAAATGTTAATAGATTGAATGTTTAACACGTGACAAAGTACAATTATTATTTTAATAATAAGTAATAGAAGTGAAAAAATTTAAAAGGAAAATTTTTAAAATTTGTGAATAGTATGATATACGATTAATGTAATAGATAAAATTATTAGATTATAAATTTATATTAAAATTAATATAAAATAAATTATAATAATAATAATTATTATTATTAATGTATTATTTTTTCTTGCCATGCAATGTAATCCTAACATGCAACTAAATGATGAATGAAACTAATTCTAAGTCTATATATGCAAAGCTAGTATAGAAAATTGCAAAAAAAACTATGATTTAGCATGTCAAAGTGAATCACAGTGATTAGAATTGAAATATGAATGCTTACTAAGTGTGAATGGATTATATAAAACTTGTTTTAAGCGCTAAAACAAATTGAAATGGTGCAAATTATTCATATGCAAACTAATTGTCAAAATGTCCACATGAAAACCTAGAATGCTACAAATGTTTGTTAAAATGTTCCAATGAATCATGAATACAAATATAATGGACATGACTTAAATACTAATATCAAATAAAGTATGTGTATATGATTGATTTCTAACAGCAGAATCACAAAATCATAAGTAAAATTAGAAATCATAAAGCTACTACATGAAATAGGACAAAAAGAGATTGTGCATGAATGCATAACTATGAATGTAGTTTGAATAATATTTTGACCTTAAAACTTAGTCTATCACATTCTAATTGAAGTTTAAGATGTTGAATTAAACAAAGAATGAACTAAATCCCAAATCCTAATTTGAACTAACCTAAATTGACGAACTAATGAGCCATTATTTTATCCTATTTTCTTAGCTTTTTGAATCAATCTTAATTGTTCATATTTCTCTATTGTTAGTGCGTTTTCACTAATTGAGCTTTATTGAGCTAGTAACTCAGAATTTAATTAATTTGAATTTTCTTGTTCTAATTTTTGTTTATTTATTATTTTCAGGTTTTGTAATGAAGCAATTTTTTGACCACGTCATATGTGTCATGTCAACACCTTTTTCTACGTCAAGCAATAACTTGGACTCTTTCTCCACATCAACTCTAGTGAAGAGGAGTCATTTTTTGACTTTCAAACGTGTTATACTTGTGGGCCAGATTTGGGCCTATTCCTAGGACAACTACGATTTTTTGTTGTTGATGATTTTGATGTGACCACATGACTAAGGAGGGTTACGCATGGTTTTTACATTTTTTTAAAAACATAGACAACTAGTATAATTATGGAGAACATTATCTGCACACAAACTTTAATTTTTACGTTTTGAAAAAATCCACTTAGGGTTTTACATTCTGTACTTGAACAACCACCACCCAAATAGGGTTTTTGCATTTCTCTACAAATTTCACGTTTCCAGTTCTGGTTCATATTTCTTTTCTTTTCTCTTTTCTTTGTTTCAAGATGATTTTCGTTTTATTATTTTGTAACTCAATTTCTATGGAGAAATAATGACAAATGATTGACCCCAGCCAAGGATGGAGGCTAATGCTTAAGAAGACTAAGCATATTTAGAAAGGAAGTTCACTAATCTCTCATCCATGTTCATTGTTTTCATTATGTTTGAAATTCAGTAAGTTGACTTAGTTGACTCAATCTTAGTTGACTTGTTGACCTTTGACTAGGTTTGACTTGTTGACTAGAGTTGACTTGACTTAACCCAACATGCTAATCATAGTTTATGTTTTTTGTAGGTTTAAGTAAGGTTAATTATAGTGAGTGATGAGGCGCAACCCTAGTGGAGAAATGGATATGATATGGAGCATAGGTGGAGGAGAGAGAAAGGAAAAAAAAACATAAAGTAAAAAACATAAAGCAAATGTACCTTTGTACTTTTGGTCTCCTTTGTTTTTAGTACATTTTGACCACTTTTTGGAGACATATGAGACACCTTCTTGATCTCTTTTTGTGCTAGAACGAAATTAGCCTTGCACACATCATACTTAGCTCTTTTGTCTCTCATTTTTTTAACCTTAATTGACCTAGTTTCTATATGATAAGGTTAGGTTCAAATCCTTGTCTTGTTGTTATCTTGATATGGTTCAAATCCACTTCCATTACACACAAAAATAGTGCTGGAAGAAAACGTGAAGATTTTAACAAAAAGTTACATTCTTGGTGTTAAAAGAAAGCTCTTTGAGTCTACTTTCCAACAAAAAAAGAACCAAGGCATTTGGAGTTCTTTGGAGAGAGTTATGGTCAAATTAGTGAGTAAAGGTCAGAGTTGCTCATAATACGTGAATCAACATTTTCAGGTTTTGTTTTGGCAGTTTGGCTACGGTTTTTGCATCTCTTTAAGCTCCTAAATGTGGTTGGATAACATGTCGTTGGATGCTTAATCATTGAGCTTCAACTCCATTAGTTTAAATGCATGATAGCTACATGTTTGTGTCTTTGTGTATGTCATGTTGAGTCTTTAAATGTACCTAACTTTTTCTTGAGTCATATGTCATATGTGAGCTTTAAGTTTTCTTATTCTTGTCTTCCAAAGTGCTTGAAATATTGCAGAAATTTATGTCTTGTTTGATGTATACTCCATGAAATTGATTTTGGCCAAAAACTTTAGGAACTAAGTGTTCAAGACACCTAAAAACACCTTTCTCATCATCTTATGAAACTATTTTTGAAAAGAAGAAATTTTTTGCTACACTTTTCTCATTTGACCGAGAGCATTCATGCTTATTGGTGAACCAAAAATTGAAAAAATCACTAGGTGTTATGCTACTAATTCTTATATTTGAGTGTTAGGTGATATTGGCAAATTAGTTCCATTCTTTAACTTGGTTATTATCTTTCTTTGGTGTATACATGATTTAAGACTTGAAAATGCTTGTTCAAGTGCTTCCCATAGAGTCTTTAAAATGTGTTTTGCTTGTTTTAGTCTTGTTAAAAGTTTTGTCTCAAACTTTTCTTCTTTAGAGTTTAGCTTTCCTTATTTTGGTGGTTTTCTTGCTTGTCATTAGGTGTTTTTTGTTTTGTCATAGAAGTTTTCTTTTCTTGACTATCCTTGAGTGTTATGGTTGAGCCACTTGCCCTGCTTGTGAAAGGTTTCCAAAAATTTTAAGTGCTTTTTCACTCCTTTTGAAGGACTTGAGTGTTAGTCTTGCCTTATTTGTTTTGGGGGTGTGAATCAAACACTTGGGGGCTGTTTTTGGACCATACTTGGTCTCAGGTGTATAACATTTTTAACCAACTAATTGCTTCTTTGTGTCTCATTTTGAGCTTGTTTTGTAAGGAAGATGAATTTGGACTACATAGTGGAGGAGGAGGAGGAAGAGGTGGAGTCACATACACCATACTCACCTCCAATTGTGACGCCTCTCATGCAACCAAATGAACAACATACCCTTGCACAAATTGTTAGGGAGATTGAGACTAGTATAAGAGAGACATTTAATCAATTGAAGGCGTGATGAGTCATTATTTTCCTTTTATTCCATTGCCTTTTTGTGTTCATCTTGATGGATGTTTGGTGCTTAATTGTCTATTTTTAATGCATTTTCATCCATTGGGCTTATTATTTTGAATTTTGATTAATTTGGCATTAATTAGTCTTATTTTTGTTTCTAATTATTTTAGGTATTTTGTGAAGCAATTTTGGAGCTTGGACACTAGTCTTAAGATGAAGAGATAGTTGCCACATCATTGCCACATCTGTCTATGTCATTTCCACGTCATTTAATTCATTGGGCCAACATTTTCAGCCCATAGTGGCATTTTTGTAATTTTGCTTACTAGAATGACATTTTTGTAAATATGTGGATTTATGGTGATGTGACCACGAGTTTGAGTAGGGTTTAGTGTTCTTAGACATCCATCTTCTTCCCTATTCATTTTCACGTTTTTAGGGAGCACCCACTTGGGGTTTTCATTTTGCTCTCATTTTCCACATGTTTTGGAGCGTTTTCAAGCATTTGCACACTATTTCAATTTGTTTTCTTCATAGTGGTGATGTATTTTTATTTACCTTTGCTTTGTAATTTCAATTCCATGGCTTTCTGATCTAGTGTATTGACTACTTGAAGGAGATACAATTAAGCTTTAAGGTTCTGTTTTGCATTTGTGTTTTGCTCTCTCTTAATCTTTATTTTGTGATGAATGGATAATGTTACTTTGTTAATGCTTAATTTACAGATTGAGTGATGTGTTCTTGGTTGATTTTGTTCATGCTTAATGAATTAGGTTGCCTGCCACATATGAATAGATGTATGCATTGCTTAATTGTGTATTGAAACACGTTTTTGACCTTCACTTAGTGGGTTTTGAACAAGTGGATTGGGTGAGACCAGAACCCTAATTTCATGACCCAAGATAAATGAAATTGCATTTGAATTCAAGGAAGTCAATACTCCTTTTAATTTGCTTTATTAAAATTTTCAAAAACCGTTTTTCCTAATTATGGAATTTGAATCTTCCAAGCCCCCTATGTTGAATTGTATCTGGAAAGCTTTGAATGAAAGGTTTGGTCACTAGGAGACGACCTTGGGTTAACTCATGAGTATTACATTTATGTGTTTTATTTGGTTGGGTACGACCTCGATCAGGGAGGATAGAAGACAAAGTGAGATTATGCTCCAAGAACATATTCAAATGCTTGAATTTCGAGAGGAGGAAAGGATAAAAAGGAGGTCCTCATCTGAGAGCTCCTATGATGGTGAACGAAGGATAAGAAGGCACATAAATGATGGTGGAGGGAGGCATAATACTCAAGCAAAAAGGCAACCACCACCCATCAAAATTCTAAAGTTCAAAGGAGAAAGCGACCCAAACATCTACATTGAGTGGGAACAAAAAGTGGATCAAATTTTTACCATTCATGTAGTTAGTGATAAAGAGCAAGTAAATTAGGTAGTCTTAGAATTTGAGGATTATGCCATGACTTGGTGGCATCAATTATGTATGGACAATATTAACCAAGATCCACCTATGACCTCTTGGATGGACATTAAGCATATTATGCGTGCTAGATTTATTCCTTCCTACTATAGAACAATAATAGAGCGCATATTCTAACTAAATCATGTGACCCTGCTAGGTCTTTTGAAGAACACCAATTCATATTTTGAAAATTTTATTAGAATCATAAAGCCTATAGCACAATGAATATTCAAGATGAAGCATGTTTGTCAAAGCTTTAGTTAATGGAGAAGGAATGGAGCATAAAAATATAATTTTATCCATAATAACATAAAACCATAACAAGTCATTGGCATCCATATTTACTTTTTACGGATAGCAATTCAGGCAATTAGTAGACTTAAGACATTGGGGAAGTAATAACTTTTGACTTTAACTATTCGACTACCAATACTAATTTTTCATTCCAAGTATTCATATTTTCCTATAAATTGTTTTACCTTCCCATGCTTTAGCCACATGAAAATGTTTACTAATATTTTCTTACACAAAGATGCAGGTATATACTAGGTAAATAATGCATAACTCTAACATCTAAGTTTTTATAGGGATTTCTTATTAAAGAAATTTAAATAATACTAGTGCAATATTATGCATAGGCATGTATATATTTTATCATATTCCTTTTAATTGATCGATATGGACAAACCTTGTGGTATGCCATAGCTAAGTAGTGGCATCTTTGGCAATATTGATGAGATGAACAAAACCATTTTTTGACGAAGTTTGTTGTTCCAAGATTTTTGGTTTCTCCTTCACAATGTCCCATATCAAAGAATTTACACCTTTATTTGATTACCGCAAACTTCCAAGAATCATTGCATTACTGTTTTCATCATTCTCAGGATCCCACTTGCATTAGGAAGTGGTAGCAAATGCAGTGGTACATCTACAGGTGCCATATTGGATATTCCTTGGTGATCTTGCATAATAAGCATGACCCTTGCAATGCTAACAAAATTTTCAGCATGATTGGAAAATGTAGGAATAAAAGAAGAGATTATATGAAAAATCCCAAATACGAAAAATGAAAAATTATAAACATTTTTTCTCTCTTGAAAACTAGTAAATGGACATTCGTCGATTGTCTTCGCAATTCAATTGGGTGTTCTAATGTGCTCTCATTCAGTAGGAAATCATTGTCGTTACAACCTTGCCCATAGTTGGTCCAAGGCGGGAGAGAAACTAAAACTGATGGAAATCACCCTAAGGCCTTATAGCTTGGGCCAATGGCTAGGCCCATTTTCTTTATCTTGTTTTTAAATAAATAAATATTTGTTTTGGGCCTTGAACTTTTGGGCCATTATTGTCTTTATGTTACTGTCAACTTAATCTTTGGGCCTTTTAATGTGCATCCCACTTCAACAAATATATCTTCAAGAAGCCCAACCTCTCTACAAACAAGCCAATAATGCAACTTGCGAGTCCAACAAGAACAAACCCTCATGCATCAGATGTGGGCCTAGACTCCAAGCATTGAGGAATGCTTGACCACACCAAGCACCATGGAAGCCCTCCCAAGAAGAATCATAAGGAGCATGTCTAGAGGGGAGGCTTCTCAATCTTTATCCTTGTTTTGCATTTCCTTAGTTTAATTTCTCTAAAGTTGACTTAGGTGACTAACCCTAGTTGACTTATTGACCTTTGACTAGGTTAACTTGTTGACCAAAGTTGACTTGACTTAAGTCAACATGCTAATCCATGTTTACTTATTTTTATAGGTTAATTAAGACTTAAAAGCAAGTGTACTTTGGTGGTACACTTGGACCACATGGAAGCACCATCTTTTAGCTGAGAATCCTCCTTAGGAGGGTCATTACACTCTTTTCTTTGCACCATTTAACCTACCTTCTAGAATGTAGGGTTTCCTTTTTGCTATGTAATCCTTTAAGAACTTTTGTCTATTTACTCAGAGACCCTTAAACCCTTCTATATAAGGGGTGCTCTACTACGTGTAAAAGTGTTGAACATTTTGAAGTAAAAACATACTCTCTTGTATCTATTTCCATGAGTTTCCTCCATAGGAATGGAGATTTCACTAGCCTTATCTTGTTATGCAAATGGCGGCCCTTATCACTCATCTATAGAGTTGGTTGGCAATATGTCCCCTCTATGAGTAGCTTTGTTTGCTTATACTTCTATTCCATTTACATGATTTGTTTCCGCTTTTGCTTTGATTTGTAACTCAATCCATCACTCTCCTTCTCTAGAACCTCTAAAAGTGAACCTTCACATTTAGATAGCTTGCTATCTTAATGTCCAATAGGGATCTTCTCTAGGTTTTCTTAAGACAACATATCACCATATTCGAAAAGCTAAAAATGACCAACTTAATCCTTCTTCATTTGGTATCTAGAGCCTAGGTTATCTTTGAATATGGTGCTTGTTATATGTTAATCGTGATATTCTTGTGGTTTTGCTCTTAGTGGACTCTCGACCTTGTGGTGTTCAAGTTGATGTGCATAAAATATTCCCACTTCACATGAGGTTAAAGTATTTAAAACCAAATCTCCTTGATATATGTTGCTTGGTGAAGTGAGAACATGAATTTTGGTGCTTATATTATGTTTGGCCGAGAGCTATGAGCATTGTTACCATGCCAAAATTTTCTTCACATGCTTAAAAGTGTCTTTAAATGTTCTTAGCCTTGTTTTTGAGTCCTTTGTCATATGCCTACTTGAAGTTTCCTTATTATTGTCTTCCAAGTATTTGAATCTTGCATGAACTATATGTTTTGTTTGATGTATACTCCATGAAATTGATTTTGGCCTAAACTTGAGGAACTAAGTGTCCAAACCACCTAAAAACACCTTATCATCATCTTATGGAACTAGTTTGTGAAAGAAGAAAATATTTGCTGCATTTTTCTCATTTGGGCAAGAGTAATAATGCTCCTTGGTGAACCAAAATTGCAAAAATCGCTAGGTGTTATGCTACGAGTTTTCGTATTTAAGTGTTGCGTTATATTGGCCATTAGTTCCATTCCTTGACTTGATTATTATCTTTCTTGGTGTATGCATGATTTGGGACTTGGTAATACATGTTTAAGTATTTTCCATAGATTCCTTAAAATGTGTTTTTCTTGTTTTAGTCTTGTTGAAAGTTTTGTCTCAATTTCTCTCTCTTAAAGTTTAACTTTCTTTGTTTTGTGCTTTTCTTACTTGTCATTAGGTGCTCTTTGTTTTGTCTTAGTAGTTTTATTTTCTTGAAATTCTTGGAGTGTTGTGGCTGAGCCACTTATCTTGCATTCAAAAGGTTTTGAACAAATTTTTGAAGTGTTTTCTTCACTCCTTTGGTGGATTTTGAGTGATAGCCTTGCCTTGTTATTTGGGAGTGTGATCTAAACACTTAGGTTGTTGTTTTGAATTTATTTGGTCTTAAGTTTTGCTTCTTCCTGACACTAACAACCTCTTTTGTTCTCGATTTATTGAGTTTTTTTGTAGGGAAGATGAACTTGGATCCAATTGTGGAAGAAGAATAAGAGGAGTCAGATTCAACATAGTCTCCTCCAATGGTGACTTTCGTGGAACAATAAGATGATCAAACCACCCTTGCTAACATCTTCCTAAAAATGGAGATTAGTAGGAGAGAAACGTTTGACCAATTGAGGATAAATAGAAGACAAGTGAGATTATGCTCTAAGAACACATTCAAAGACTTGAAAATAGAGAAGATGAAAGGGAAAAGAAGGGGATCTTCATCCGAAAGGTTTTATGATGGTGATAGGAGAAGAAACAAACACGAGTTTGGTGATGGAGGAAGGATGCATAACTCTCTACCTCAAAGGTAACCACCACCCATCAAATGAGAGAATGGCCCTAACATCTACATTGAATGGGAACAAAAGATAGACCAAATATTTAACATTCATGTAGTTAGTGACTAAGAACAAGTAGATTTGGTAGTCTTAGAATTTGAGGCTTATGCCATGACTTGGTGGCATCAAATTTGTATGGACAATATATTAACCAAGACCACTCACGGCTTCTTGGAGAAACATTAAATATCCAATGTGTGTTAGATTTGTTCCCTCTTACTATAGGAGGGAGACTCCTTTGAAGCTCCAAAGGCTTCAACAAGGATCTATGTGTGTGGATGAATATTACAAGCTAATGGAGTCCATGCTTCTAAAAATAGGACTCCAATTTGAAAGTGAAGAAGACAAGGTAGGTAAATTTGTGAGTGGTCTCAAAAGAGAAATTCAAGATGTAGTTGAATTATATTTGCATTCCACACTTGATAAAAATTTACACTTGGCCTTAAAAGTTGAAAGCCAACTGAAAAAGAAACAAGAGGCCAAGAGGAATGCTCCTCATAATGAATACTACTACAAAATTTGGAAGGGTAAAGAAAGAAAAGATGAAAGAACACCCTCCAAAAATCTCCAAAACCGCCCACTTTAGACTAATTCGACTAGAGTTCCCCATGATAATCCAAACTTTTCTCAAGGTTCAAGAACTAGTTCCATCAAATGTTTTAAGTGTTTAGGATATAGTCAGATTGCTTCAAATTGCCCAACAAAAATGAATATTATCTTGAACCCTAAAAGAGAGGTTGAAAGTGAACATTCTTTCCCCTCATCCTCCAAAAGCACTTCCTCACACACTTATTCCTCTTCTTGAAGTCCCCAAAAAACTAGAATCTCAAAAAGAAAACATTTTTCACTCAAGGTGCCTAATCAACAATAAACTTTGCTCCCTCATAATTGGTAGTGGAAGTTGTGTAAATGTGGCTAGCTCAAGGGTTGTGGACAAGTTTGGCTTGAAAACCATCCTTCATGCCAAGCCTTACAAGCTATCTTGGCTTAGTGAGGAAGGAGAGATCAAGGTTGATAAACAAATTTTCATCAATTTCTCCATTTCGAATTACAAAGATGAGGTTATATGTGACTTAGTGCCAATGGTTATGATAAAGCCTTTTTGTCTCCTGAAAGACTCAGTCAAAACCAACTTCCCCTTAAAAATGCAGTATAAGGAGAACCTTGGGAATCAATCCGTGGACATGGCTAAAGTGAAATGCAAAATTTATGCTTGAATTGTGGTGGGGAAATTTATTCAAATCAACACTTGAAAACATAAAACTCAAAATCATCAAATTCAAGAAATGTTATGAACTATGCATGAATGCATGACATGCAATGCATAAAATGGTAGGGAATGATGAATTAGTTGATCCTAAATGCTCAAAACGTGTTTAATGATCAAAACTAGGCTAATCCAATGGTTAAATTGGTCCAAATTCATCAAATTCGAAATCTGCCCAAAATCAAGAACATGTTCATGAGCCAAGTGCATGGTAACCTCATATTGAGATCTTTTGATGATGCAATTGAAAATGTAATGATGCAAAATGGTTATAAATGATCTCAATTGCATGTAGAAACTAGAATCACTCGATTTGGTGCACTACACACAAAGTTCCCAATTTCAAGAACCCTAATTCCTAAATTTGAGCAGAAACATGATTTTGACTGATTCAACCAACTCATACAACAAAAATGCAATTAAAAGTGCTGAAAGCTTCATCATGATGCTATGAATGAAACCCTTATATCAATTTACATCAACAATCGCCCAAATCATGCAACCACAAAATTATGCAGAAACAAAAACTGGGAAGTGAAGTGTGATTCGAACTTGGTGATTTGTGCATGGAATCATGAAATTGTTTATGCTAATAGCTTGTGGAGCAGAAGGAGGAGCTAAACGAAGCCACAAGTTGAATCAAAACACAAAAATAATGCTAAATTCGAATTGAACATTAACATAGTATGAAATTATGCAGAAAACACGAATTGATGAAATGGTGGTGGAAATGGGTGTGTGATGGTTCGAATAGCTTCAGAATCATCCCAGGAGTGTGCACGAATTTACAGAACTTAAAATGATTGAGAAATGAGTGAAAATTTCAATGGAATAATAACTAAGGTGTGTGTAAACGTGAAGTGGTGGAATAAAAAGAAACTCGAAATTGTAGCAACAGTGCAATGAAGTGGAGAAATATGAGTGAAATGAGCTTGACTACTACCATTGGTCTTGAATCCAACCCATTCATCTTGTTTACTCCGAAACAATGATGTATAGAGGTCTTTTGGACACACCAATTCATAGGCCTGGTTCCAAAACCTAGATTTGTTAAGGTAGGGTGGAGTTCAATCTCAAAAACTGGTAGCCAAGGTGGTGGTTTAGTGGAAAATGATGATGAACATTATGAAATCATAGGCCAAATGAACAGTACTAAAATTTTCATTCATTGAAGCTCAAATCCAGATTACAATACCAAAAATGAGTACAAGGAATTGCCCCAACATTCCTCTCACCAAGGCTTGAGCTATTCAAGCTTCCAAAGGCAAATATGGAGTGAAAATGAGTGATTTTAAGGGGGATTTCGAGTCCACTACATGAGGTGTTGTGTTGTTGTTAAAAAACAGTCTAAGAATGGTCCAAGAAACCTGCAACCTCCCTAGGAGGTTGCTGGGTCGTCTTCCCATGCCACCAAACCAAATCTACCTTAAAACCTACAATACACTAAGCCACCTCTCACCAAATGAGCCCAAACTTCAAAGTGCAGCCCCCTATTAGATTTTTGGCAATCCCAAGGCCCAAACTAGAAACATTTAGTGTCCTAAAGTGCTATAAATGATTGGCTCTTGATTTGGGGTCCAAATGGCAAAAGTCAACTCTAAGGTCAAACATGCTACTTTTGCACACTTCATGCTTTGCGAATGTACAACCCCTTCTCAGATTTTTGGCAATAAAAATGCCCAAACCAGTTACATTTAGTGTCCCAAAGTGCTTCAAATGGTTGGCTCTTGATTTGAGGACCAAATGGCAAAAGTCAACTCTAAGGTCAAACTTGTCACTTTTGCACACTTCATGCTTTACCACCAACTTGACCTTGCTACTATATGAACTTCTAGGCCTTCAAATCTTTAATTAAACCTTGCCTAAGGATAGAGGACATGCACTCAAAAGCTCAAGTGGAAGGATTAGCTTTACCTAGACACTACGTGTACAACTAAGCTAAAATGACAAAAAACATGAAAACTAAGACATTTGCTCAATTGGCCCTAAACCTCAAATTTTGGTATTTGACCACTTCCAACAAGTGTAATTAGGCATTTATAATGATTCCACAAGGTCAAATCACTCAATTTGGAAGAATTTCAAAAAGTCAACTCTAAAATCAACTATGTCACGATTTAAAGGTTAAATGAGTAAAATTTGACTCTTAACACTAGGTTTGGCTAACCTAAGACCCTATGACTCAAAATATGATGCAATCACACTCAAGTGATGTTTAAAAACAATCTACAAACACTAATTCTATGAAAATACGAAAATGTCCATGATAGCCATACCAACATATTCTCTTTTAACTTCCAAGGTAAGAAGATTACACTATTACCTCTTTCATGCAAGGAAGTCAATGAAAACCAAATACAAATGTTGAAAAAGTGAAAGAAGGAGAAGGTGCAAGGGCATGGCAAAGAGGCCAAGAAGACCCCACTCCCTATTTCTATCCACACCCCCCTCTTTTTTTTTCCTCTCTCTCACACACACCCGTGGGACCCACATCCCACTCTCTTTTTCTCTCTCACACACACTCGTGGGACCCACACCCCAATCACTTTTCTTCTCTCTCACACATACACATGTGGGACCCACATCCCACATTTTTTTTCTCATTCACGTAACTCACCTCTCTTCACTCTTTTCTCTCACAACACAATAGACTCTCTCTCACCATTAACCCACTCAACACTAACCATCTATGCACCTTACTTCCCTGCACCCACATCAATCCACGACACACTAACCTCACCAAACCTGCTCACAACGCTAACCTATAATCCCTCTCTTGCACCTCTCAACTCACGTGCACGCTCATTGCACACAAAATCCTCTCACTACACCTCACTCCCTCACGCACTCACTGCACTGACTCACACCTCACAACACTCATTCTCTCACCACATACACCACTAACACTACGAAAATTATATGGACATTGGTTTTGAACTCAAATTTGACATGGCTAACGTGGCATGACATTTTTTATTTACATTAATTTTCGTTTAACGAAAAGAAACCACTGCACGTGCGGTAGTTAGAAATTTCTTTTTGGGAAAAGCAAAGGATGAGGATGTAGAGACAGAGAGACAGAAAGAGAGAAAGTAGAGAGAAGCAAAGAAGTAGTGCTTGATATAGAGAAGCAAAGAAGCACTTGACGGTGGGTTAGAGGACACAACGACCAGTAGAAGTCATCCACAACGACGATTCCACCAGTTTTGGGTTTCAAGTGAAAGGTGTGTTTGGAAGTGTTTGCAGAGAGAATCAAAGAAGCATTGAGTCAAGGGTTTTGGAGATTAGGGCTTGCAGAAATCTTCAACGGGAACACCTCCTCCACACAACAATGAGACAACGGGAACAAACCGTTATTTTGTAAGTATCCTCTATTGTATTACAAAGATTATGGTTGTTCATCGTTGATGGTTTTGATAACCCATTGTTTAGAAGAAAAGGTTAGATTTGTGGTGGCCATAAACTTTGTCATTGGTTAAAAATCTTGGGTCTGTGAACCAAAATATTCAACATAACTTCCCACCTAATTGTTCTTCACTCCCCACTTTTGACCCATTTGTGATTTAATTTTTTTTGTCAAAAATCCATGGCCAACATTGTCTACCCATCATAGAATGTGATGGTGATGGAAATATAATTGTATTATGTTAAGGTTGTTGTGAGGAAATGTAATTAGCAATGAAGATTGATTTTTTTATTAAAATTGGGTGATGAAGACCAAAATACTCATGACAACTCCTCATGTAGGACTTCTTTACTCTCCACTTACCAATAATATTCGTATTTTTTCCATTTTCATATAGGGTCATCGTCAACATTGTAATATCCCTAAGGAATATTACGAATTTTTAATAAATAAAATAGGAAAGAAAATTAAATACCTCATTTAATATAATACCATTTCCCAAAAACACGGGAAATTTCAAAACTTTAATATACATGTAATAAAAACAGGAGTCCATAATTTATAAAACTGAAATAATATTCAAATGGCTCCCAAAAGGTTACATAATTATCTCAAAACCAAAATAATAAACATATATACAAAATCCCATGCTATCCCTCGCTCCGAGTCTAAGCATCTCCTAGCCCACCTGTCAAATCATCTGCTCCTAGATAACGAGTTATCCGATCATCGCCACACATACAGAAAGGGTGAGCTATGCACAATATATAAAAGATACGTGAAATAAATATATCATTCGTCCCAAAAATAACATGAATAATTATTCCATTGTTTTCAAATTACCCAACCATGATCTCATATCCCTTCATGAGTCATATACATGAACTAGGTCTTGGGACTTCACTGTGCTTCCACGAAACTAACCCATTCGTGGTCCAACCCTATGAGCCTATCCCACTCATAGTCCTGTCCTACAGACTCCTCATTTATAGTAAATCATCCAAGCCTTCTCGACTTGGACTCTAGCATGCACGCAATCACGATACTATGGACTCCTCGCCCAATAGTAGCCGATGGGAACATAACAGTTTCTTGCCCAACGTGCGCCCGACACACATGTAATTACCATACTAAGGACTCCTCGCCCACTAGTAGCCGATGGGAACTCAACCAGTTCCATGCCCATCATGTGTCCAACCATCAAGCACATCCCAGACCCCTATTGGACTTAGTCCTTCAAGCCCAAACACCACAAACACAAGCATATAATTCCTGTCCTTTAGGAAATAAAAAACAAACAGTACACAAACACATGACTCTACACCAATCTCGCTTAAGCCGTGTCAGTTCGCTCAAGCTAAAGCCTCGACCTCGCTTAGGCTAGCCCAACTCGCCCGAGCGAGCATGTAACAGTGGTTGTACCTCGTCATCTCGCTTAGGCGAGCTCTTCTCGCCTGAGCGAGACCTCAAGTCGCCCAACACACAAAGATCCTCACCTGGACGAGAATTCCATAAGCAAAATCACCAAGTCTCATCGTGACCTCGCTTAGGCGAGCCATTCTCGCCTAAGCGAGCATACTCGTCGCTTAGAACCCTAAAACCTCTCCCCTGGGCGAAAAGTCGCGCTCAAAACATCCAGGTTTCCTCGCGACCTCGCTTGGGCAAGTGTCTCTCGCCTGAGCGGGAGACTAAGTCGCTCAACCCCGTCCAAGGTCGCCTAGGCGAGAAACGTGAACCAGAACCAAAAACGGGACTCTACAACTCTCGCTTAGGCGAGATGGACTCACTTGGGTGAGACTTGCAGGGTTTCAACTCTGATCACGCACTCTATTCACCCAACGTTGCCCAATTCGCACAACAATTCATACCATTCAATGTAGAAACTATGCATAATCATATAAACATAACTTGAGCAAAAGTTTTGTTTCCAAAACCCAAGTTGAACCACAAACCATCTGTATAGTATAGAAAATACCCACATTCATACACTTAATTGAAAAATCTGTAAAGCAATGGTCACAGCACCCAAACCCCTAATTTCCATCATACATAACTCAAATTTCATGGCATAAACCCATCAGAATTTTATACATATCACAACAATACGAAAAGAATAGGATTTCAGCTCCCCTAACCTAATACTTGATTGAAACTGAGAAGGGAATAGGGATTCCTTGGTTCACCAAATTCTTTGCTTCCACCTCTCTCTTCCAACTCAACCCTTGCACACCCAATTCAGCCTCTCACTCTTCCAAAACGAAAATAATTGCATAAACCCTCCTTTCCACCTCAATTTTGCCTTTTATATGTGTCTTATGATTGGGTTAAAGGGCTGAAACGAATTTAGGCTTTATGGTATGGTTAAGTCTCATTTAATTATCATTATAGGATGATTTCCAGCCCCTCTTAGCTTCCCCTTCTAGGTTTTCTTTTGCCCTCTCATATTCCCTCCAAAACTACACTAAAAACAATAAAGGTCCAATTTCATTCCCAACCAACACTACAAAAAAAATAGTAATTACCGACGGTCATATTCCGTCCGTAAAGCCAAAAATCCGTCGGTAATGTAGTTTTACTGACGGAAATGCGACAGGCAAAATTTCGTCGATAAAAGGCCAGTTTGTAATATTTACCGACGGATGACGTCCGTCGGTAATTACTGACGGCCATCCGTCGATAAGGGTTACCGAAGGAAGATTCCGTCGGTAAATCCTTCGAAAATGATATCATAAAAAAGTTGTCTTGTGCACATTACCAACGGATATATCTATTAGTAAATCCTTCGATAAAATAACACAGGACTGCAGAATCACTTGTACTATATAATTTACCACACCAATTTAACATAATCAGACATGCCAATTCAACACAAGCAGACCTGCCAATTCAGTACAGACCTGCATATTTACAATCAACTCATATAGACTAATTCATACAAGATATCTAATAAGAAACTTCCAAATTCAATATAAACAATCAAACATAAGTTGTGGTACAAAGACAATGTCAAATGTACACTAAGTTTAAACATAAATGTCATAAGTCATAAACTCTAATAATCTACATAGTCATCATCAGAATCAACAGGGTGTTCAGGGTTTGGAATTAGGTTGGGCTGCACTTGGTCGGGCTGCTCAGTGCTTGGTTGGACTGTTGTAGGCTGGGCAGGTGCAGACTGTTGCTGAGACTGTGTTAGGTTGGATACAGCCTGTCGAAGGACTTGTTGGTCAGGAGGCAAAAGTGTCAAGAGTATGTTCATCAACGACTGAAATTGACCTTTCAATTTTGCATAAGCCTGATCATTTTCTTGCAATTGTTGATCAGTTGCTTTTAGTTTTTCATCAGTTTCTTGCAGTCGTTGTTTGAGGAAGGTAACTTCTTCAGCACTGGAGGTGGATGCAGTAGATTGGGGCTTTATGCCACTGCTTCCACCTGCAAGTTGTCCTGTCCCATATATTCTTCCTTTATTCTTACCCTCGACAACCTCAACCCAACACTTTGTCCTAATCGTATCATCTGCAGCAGGATCATCAATGATATCTTGTGATCCACCAGCACATTAGCCTTGTTCAGATCTGACCTGTTAAAGTTATTCTCAAATTGTTCCTATACTAAATAAAATAATGAGAAATTACTTAAATAAGATAAAATTCAAGTTTTCTTATAATAAATTTAAAGTGTTTGCTTACATATGTCCTCCGAGATCTTTCATCAACAAACTGGTCAGTTCCTTTGTGCATATGAGTTTGTTGAAACACCTCATCAATATGAGCAGCTCGTCCTAGCTCCTTTGCCTGTAAGAAAAGAAATACATATACGGAAATTCTAAAAATGATACAATTTCAATAACTTAATTAAGAATGGAGGTTTGTTTACCATACGAATGGCATGTTCATGGGTGGTAATGGAACCCCAAGTGTGTAGGCTTCCACCCTTTTCAGAACCTCGGTTCCTTTGCGCTATAACACACTTATTTTTGTACACAAGAGAATTCCAATGTGCTAGCAAATTATTCCAAACATCATCCCCTAGCCAGTAAGGTCGTTGGCCTGCATTCCGAGCCTCTCTAAACATCTCAGATAGTCTATGAGATGCTTTGCTGTAATAATTTTTATGAATTTCTGCTTCATGCTCAGGTTTCCACTGCACCTTCCTCTATGACAATGAATAAAGTGCAAATCAACAATAATAGTGAAAATACAGTTCAGTGTTAACCTATAGAAGGAATGATAAGAGAATAAGTGTGATGACATGTTACCTTAAAACGTTGCCAGAAATGTTCTTTGTCTTCTGGAGGTATTGCTCCCCACGACGGCCAAGCTGTCATAAATTGTTGCTTAATAGACTGTGTGACGGCCTGGGAAGCAACCCTAGAAGGAAGAAATCGGCATATTCATACGAAAGAACACAAGTTGTAATGAAATAAATTTTTAACTTGATAGAAAGTATTACCCTCGATTAAACGGTTCAATCATGGGTCACTCATGAAAAGGAGTGTAACATCCCTAAGAAATATTACTGATATAAAATAATTAAAATTCGAATTTCATTAAATTCCACATTGATTATGAACTATTTCCCAAAAACACGGGAAATTTTAAAACTTTGACAATTAAAATCCGAAAATCCAGGAATCCATGATTCATAAAAACTAGAATAAAAGTCAACGGCTCTAGCCGGATTTACATAATATTCTAAAAAACAAAACAGTAAACATATACATATGTATCTACAAAATATCCCAAGATAGCCCCCGCTCCGAGTCTACGCATCTCCTGGCCCACCTGTCACATCATCTGCTCCCGAATAACAAGTTATCCGATCATCGCCACACACACACAGATAGGGTGAGCTATGCACAATAAAACATAAACAGATATATATGAAGTAAATATGCTTCCCCACCCAAAACAATATAAGTACAAAACTCATAATTTCCAAAACACCCAACCATGACCTCATAGTCCTTCATGAGTCATATGCATGAACTAGGTCTTGGGACTTCCTTGTGCTCCCACGAAACTGACTCATTCGTGGTCCAACCCTATGAGCCTATCCCGCTCATAGTCCTGCCCTACAGACTCCTCGTCTGTAGTAAAAACATCCAAGTCTCACACTTGGACCCTGACACGCACGCAATCACCATACTATGACTCCTCGCCCAATAGTAGCCGACGGGAACATCACAGTTCCTTGCCCATCGTGCGCCTGACACATGCAATCACCATACAAAGGACTCCTCGCCCATTAGTAGCCGATGGAAACTCAACCAGTTCCATGCCCATCATGTGTCCAACCACCGAGCACATCCCAGACCTCTAATGGACTTAGCCCTTCAAGCCCAAACATCACACCACATGCATATACAATCGATCCTTATGATAAACAACCCAAACACACTCACAAGCACATAGAAACACAATAGTTCACATAAACTCGCTTAGGCTAGGGACCCCTCGCCCAAGCTAGACCCTCAATCTCGCTTAGGCTAGCCCACCTCGCCTGAGCGAGTTTAACTCAACAACCAAAACACCCCATCTCGCTTAGGCGAGATCCTCTCACCTGGGCGAGCCACACGTTCGCCCAAACATCCATTCCCATCTCGCCTGGGCTAAAATACAAGCACAACACCACACAGGACCAAGACATCTCGCTTAGGCGAGGTCATCTCGCCTTGGCGAGACTCAGGTTCGCTCAAACCTTTAAACCCCCTCGCCTGGGCGGAATATCGCGCTCAACACACCTGATCTCGTCACCATCTCGCTTAGGCGAGCCATTCTCGCCTAAGCGAGGTATCACTCGCTCAACATTAAAACAGCTCGCCTAGACGAGCTACAAGTCCTCTAAACCAGAAACGTAGCTCTACAACAATTCTCGCTTAGGCGAGATGGACTCGCTTGGGCGAGACTTGCAGGATTTTGCCTCTGTACACGCTCTCAATTCACCAAAACCAATACCAAAACGATTCAGATACACGATCGACACAATCCAATGGTGCAACAACTCCAGAAGCATGTTTTATACTCATTCAATCCACACAAAATACAAAACCCAATTATTCCCCTCCATTCAATACCAAAACCCTCGTTACCCACCATATTATGCTTTACGAAATTATTGGCACAACATCAATCAATTACACATACAATTCCCAATATCATACATGAATTTCGTGCCAACCAGTAATATATTGAACAACATAGACCCAAAAACTATAACACATGTGAAGCAACTTAATCGCATAACGAAAGCTCCCCTAACCTGGATTGAGTGCTCAATAATTGCGAAGACAGAACCCCCTTTGATTCCAAAACCTTTCTGGCTTCAACCCTTGCACCTCAAAACTCAATTCACTCTCCCAAACCCGTGCTCCTCTCAAAGGCCAATTCCCATGACCTTCCACTCATAAGGCCAAAGCACAACCACTATGCCAAATCCCATTTGGTGATACTCACAAATCAACAATATTTTTTCAACACTAATCACATACTCATACATATCCTTAAAAAAATCAATAACAAAAATAATCACACATAATTGACATACTTAGGACTCGAACCCAAGTCCTCTCACACAACCAAAGTACTCTCAACCACTTGAGCTAGTACTTTTCCACATCACATTAAAGAACAATTAATCCCATAAAGGCGCCTTCTACCCGCATTTATTAATTAATTAATTATTTAATTAATTAATTTTCCCGGATCTTACAAGGAGGGTCAACATCAATTGCATCAGTAGTATCTGAGGTGCCAACAATATTAGGAGAAGGGACTGATGATGGGGAAGGTATAGCAATATTGTGCAAAGCACCAGACAATGAGGGAGAAGGTTGTTGTAGATGAAAGAGGGGGGTGGTATGGGTACCACAGGAGGGGGTGGTATGGGTACCACAGAAGGGGGTGGTGTGGGTACCACAGAAGGGGGTGGTGTGGGTACCACAACAGGGGTGGATGGAGATGGTGAGGGTACAACAACTGGAGAGGGGGACTGTATGGGTGCACTATGTGTGCTAGTGGCAGGGGGTGGAATAGATGTGGATGCTACAATGCCAGGAATCCTCAGAACATAGCGGGCCTTTTTTGGCGCCCTCTTTTCTTTACGTTTTACAATGTCCTTCCCTTTATCAGGATTAGATGAACCTTCGGATGTCATTGAAAACTAAGTGAAATTGAAACTATGAGAATATGGTAAAGAAGTGGAAAGCTTAATCATGTATCAATCAAATTATAATCTAAAATTTGCAAGAAAATGATTTGCATCATAAAGATTTAACTAATAGGTGATCATTCAATTAAGTCATAATACAATTCTACTTTCAATGTAAATGGCTTCAAACACTTCTTTAATCATCATCCTCTTCATCATAATTTTCATCATCATCTTCTTCATCTTTTTCTTCCTCTTCTTCTTCTTCTTCTTCTTCTTCATTATCATATTCGTGTTCATCTTCTTGTGTAGGTCTTTCCAATTGTTCAGGATCACCATCAAAGTCATGCAATCCAGACACACCTTCTACTTCAATTATTTCATTGGCATGTGACATTTGATCAACTTGGTAGGCGATATCCTCTTCCACCTCATTCGAATCAATGCGACACCTAGGTTTGGTTTGTATTGCAACACACCAACCACGTTTATCAATGCGAAATGCTGGATATGGCACATAATACACTTGTCTAACATTGTTTGCAAGAATGAATGGATCAAATGGTTGGTATCTTGAACTTATTTGAAGTTCAACAATATTATACCTAG
>Ga0214544_1005194_pt1 | contig 25473 bp, 16 predicted proteins | sample CNSS3metaG_FD_160074 | JGI IMG/M metagenome (GOLD analysis project Ga0214544, IMG submission 160074) | Root nodule microbial communities from cowpea collected in UCLA plant growth center, Los Angeles, California, USA - CNSS3 | ecosystem: Host-associated > Plants > Roots > Nodule | place: USA... | reverse complement strand
ATCACATAAGGAATTGACATCGCTCTCAACAAAAAACCTTAAGACAATGAGTTTATGAATTTTCATCCTTGTATAGGGCTATATTTTTCTATTTCTAATCAATATAAGACTTAGACTCACACTTAAACCAAAAAGAGATTTTGAAAAACAAAAACTCTTAAATCAACCGTGAGAAACACCGATCTAAGAGAGATACAAATTTATCTTTAAAATCATTTTTTTCATTTTCTTTAATTAGTTTAAGGGATTTGTGTTTTTAATTTCATTTTTGTCCTTATAAACGAAATTAATATTTTGACCCCAAATTTCATTTTCTTTAGGACATTTTGAAATGAAAACGGTTACATTTGGGAATGTTCATTACAGAAGAACGTGGGGGTGGCGTAAGAAATTTAAAGGCTGATTAGGCCCAATAGTAAATGTTTAAAGAAAAGTAAAAAAAAAAAAACATAAAGGGCTTGTACTACCAAACCAGCCCATTTTCCAAACATAAGGAGAAAGAATGATGAACACAATCAACAACTTTGAAACAATAGAAAGAATGAAGGTAGAATTCTGAGAGAAATAAATACGTATTACAAGAAAATAAAAGAAAAACATCTTACTGCACTGCCACATCTTTGTGTCTTTCGTTCAATAAGAGTCCTAGCTGCGTTTCATACTCAGTTTCACTAACTCAATTTCGAGAAAAAAAAAATTATTAATAATTTATTTATTAATTTCATATACTTCTTGCATTTTTCTTGAGAAAAATCTTTTAAATCATTGCACACAAAAATAAGGGAAGTCCTGTCATTTTAAAAATAAATAAATAAACAAAATAACTGATATCAGACCATCACGAATAAAATTCATCAAATACTATAACAAATTCAGCACATTTTGTTATTGTACTTCATTCAATAAACGTAAGAGTGCATTATTATTCTAAAAACAAGATCAACCCTTCGTCAATTCAATTATAGAAAACAGAATTAGAAAACAAAAAATTGTGTCTTTTGTTAGATCATTCGTTATTTAACTAATTAAAATAAATGAAGAATTAATTAGTCGAAACATATTCAATTTAATACAAAATTTTTAAGATGACACCTGCTTTTAAATTTGTATTAATTAATATCTAAATTTATTAATTTGTATCAATGCAGTCTACTTTTTTTTAACCACCAACTTTTATGTTATTAGTGATGGTAAGATAATAAAATATGTTTCGACTAATATAACAAGTTGGATATCATATTGTAAACAAAAAAGGGTAAGTCAAAATAAACTTGTTAAATGTCTCTTTGCTGTTTCTTCCTAACCAGTGTCGTTCCCGTAATATGAGAGTATCTATTATCAAATGCAGAAGACCAACCATAAAGCTTTCGTTCTTCATTTTCCTACCCATAATAAAATGAAAACATAGATGAGAAAATTACTGTTTTTTCCTACTTATAATTTTCTCAATTTCATATCTGTTTTCCTCAAAACATTCTCATTCCTTTCTGTGATCGAAAAACGTCATTATTTGAAAACAGACAAAATTATTTAATTTAAAAAAATAAACTGAATTGAAAAAAATGATAATAATAAATATATAGATCAAATTAAATATAAAATATCGATAATTAACATTAACACGTTATATGATAGTTATATGATAATAACTTGACACAAACATTTTTTTAATTAAAAAAAATTGAAAACGAAACTTATAAAAAAAATAATAACTCAGATGTAACATATGTTAATTATTTAGATAACAACAACAAAATTATTAAATTGGATGAAATTGACAAAATTTGAAACTTTATTAAAAAGGTTTAAATTGAATCGATAAAAATGAAAGAAAAATAGAGACTAAATATCTATTTTATCTAAAAATTAAACTTAGTTCATTAGTCCACCCGAAAACTTAAATATGCCAAACCATTTTGTTAGATTTTTCAAACCTTTAAGTAGGTTAGCCGAATCCTTAAAAATGATCTAGTATCAAGAAAACCTTGTAGATAAAAAGAAGTTATGTAGCACACGCTATCGTTATTTCTTATTATTTATCTGTTATATTTTTATTTCATGTTAGTACACATATAAGTTTATGAATATTAATATGTGTTGGTAAACGCAGTACTTTTTATTTTTTAGGAGTCGATTCAAAGAATAATTTAAATATATTTTTATTTTTCATTCCTCCGAAACATTTTTACGAAAAGATTGTGATAGAAGATTCAACTTTTAAAATATACTTAATGAACTTATCTCAATAAACTTGTCAATACCTAATATTTTTGAGAATTTTAATTTAAATAATTATTTTAAATAAAGTGAGAAAAATAAAATGATAGATAAAAAAACACTAATAATTATAAATTTATTTGCAGTTTAATTTTTGTATATTTTTTTATGTAAATTCAATAAATTAAACTTATTTTTAGATATATTAACTTTATTTAAATTTATATTTTACAATATAATTTATTTAAATTTAATTTCGAGTAAAATTAATTTTATTTATACTAACATTTTTATTTAAATCATACTTTAAGATAACCACATTACTTGTGTTTCAAAGAATAATTTTAAATAATTATAGTTATAACGTACATACAAATGTAGAATAAAAAATACCACAAAATATATATATATATATATATATATATATATATATATATATATAATTTTCGAAACAGGTTATTATAAAACACACATATTTATAATTTATAATTTATACTTATATAGGATATCCATTTTGATGTTCATGTTTTTTTTTCCAATGTTATCATTTAATAAATAATCGTTTTTAAATTAAAATAATTTTTTTACTTTTTTAAATTAAAACAATTATTTTATCTTTTAAGTAATTGTTTTATTAAAAGTATATTTAATAAAACAAAATATCTATAAAATAAATAAATAAATATTTACAATAAAATTTAAGTAGTTATAGTAATTTTTAAATATTTACAATAAAATTTAAGTAGTTATAGTTATTTTTAAAGTTAGAAAAAGTGAGTATGCATGCGTAGTGTAGCATATGTGTTTTTATTTATGATACACGAATACAATATAATGTATAGGATATGACACGTATAATACGTTGTTACATTTATTTTGAAAATAATTGAATACAGTACGTGATATATACATATTAAAAATTGTACAAAAATTCTTAAAAAACATGATAAATGTATTATTGTCATTGTGTGAATCCAAATTAAAATCACATGTATTAAATGTTATTAAAATAAAAAATTATAAATTATTGTCATTATAAAACTACTACATTTTTATATATTATATACTTTTATATACTTTATATATAAATATCGATAAACTATCATAAAATATCATAATATATATATATATATATATATATATATAACAAAAATACTTAACTTAAATTGAAGTATCAATGTATTATAAGTTTTCACTAATTATATATAAAAAGAAAATTATTTTCCGGAACTACTTGTAATTGTTTTTGAATACAAATTTTATTATCGATTTTACTCCTTAAATTTTATATGTATCTTTTTCTAAATTCAATAACATTATTCTAATAATCTATAACTATATATAAAGAGGATTTCCTCTTTTGTGTTTTCATTTCATAATTTCAATTTTACCCTTTACTATGTAATTATTTGTTAAATTTTTAAAAATTAATGGTTACTTTTACAATTTTTTATAAAACTATTTACTTATTTTCTTATTCTTTTTACTCCTATTCATCAATAATTATTTTCTTCATACATTTCACTTTATTTTTTATAAATATAATTTTATTTTATTTATTAACTTAAAAAAATTACAATATCATCCATTACTAATATAATATCATGCATATTCAAAAAATGCATACACACAGGCGCGATAGCGCTTGTGTTTATGCTAGTAATAATAATGATCTTTTTGTTTTTATTTTTTTCTGGTCATAAGATAAAAGTAGACACGATGTGTTTCCATTTTTTTAGTTAAAAAAAATATCTTCATTTTCTTTATCCATTTCTTATGCTTAAAACAAGCACACATACTAGTAGAATTCAAAAACATATTATCATTCATTATGATATCATGATTTGAGGACGTTTTTTTCCGGATCGCGTTCTAATGAATTTTTAAATTCATTATATGAAACTTTAAGAACTTTAGAGATTTGTTTTTCATTGTCTTGAATGGTTCTCATGCAATTTCTCAAGTTTAGTTAACGTAGATGTAATTTTTTTTCATCTTTATCACAAACCTTCTCCTTCAAAAAAAGAATCAATTTTTTTATTCTTTATCACAATCTTTCTAATATAAATTTATCACCTCTCCTATATAAATTCAAAACTTTAAAAAATTTACCATAGGCAAAAAGACACAAAATTCTTAAATTTCATAATTAAGGGTTATACTAATTTGATAAAAATTATAATTAAGGTTCATACCGATCTCATCAAAGAATATTTAAATTCATAATTAGGGTTTATACTAATTTGAATAAATATCCTAAGAAGAATCATAAATCTAACATACATAAATCATTATAAGATACTAATCTTGATATGTGAGAGATCATGCAAAAATGTATATTTTAATTTTAATCTATGTGTTCTCTAACCTCTTGTCTCTCAATCTATCTTTTCGTTTTTTTTCTCTTTACACACTTTCATAATAACTTATAGCAAAAACAAAATTCTAACCTATTTTATAAATCAATATTTCCATTAAATTTTTTATTATTATTTTTCATAATATAAACTTAATATAAATAATATACCATGTGATGTTCCGTCAAAAAAAAAAAAAAAATATATATATATATATATATATATATATATTCTTAATTTTTTTCTGAACGGGATAAATAATACATAACTACACTACTTACTACGCGGTACTCACTTGGACATGTTCTCATCTCAGGCAAGTGAAAAAATATTCTATTATAAATTATGTTTATGCCTAACTATCGTTTGACTAATATTTTAAAGTTAAAATAAATTTGAAGAGTACAATGAACTCAGGTTTTTAATGTGTGCATTTAATACAATATTACGTATTTTTGAGCATTTAATTTTTTTTTATTTAAGATCCCTGACATTTAATTCTATTGTTTACATATGGTTGTTTCGACGACTTCATATATGTTTCTAAGATTTCATATTATTATTATTATTTATTTGAGAAATGACAGCTGCAATATGCTCTTTTTGATGTTTTTTCCTTTCATATATCACTTGAATGCTAACTAGTTTTGAAGGTAATGTTCAAGTGGTAACTAAATGTAAATATAAAAGTATTATCGGAGACTTGAAGTAAGTCTTTTTGTGGCAAGATGATTTTGACAGACCTTCATGTTCATGAGGATTAAAATATAGAGATAGATTTATTTATTTATTTTTTGAAATTTTTTAAGAGAGTAATTTATTTATTTTAAATTTTTGAAATTTTTTGAAGTGAAATGACTTATTTGGATGAAGAGATTACGAGAAAATTAAAATTGATGAATTTTAAGAAAATATTTCAAATAATTAAAATAGTAAAATTTAAAATTCACTAAAAAAAGAAATTGAAATTCCACCATTTATGAAATTTCTCATTGTTCAAGATGAAAAAAGGTCGAGGTCGACTTGGTTAATAATCGACCAGGACTTACTCGGTCGAATTAGGTCAAATTTTAGTTGGGGTGGACTTGATTGAAATTTAGTATGAATTGACATGGTCGAATTCGACCAAATTTCGGTTAGAACCGACTCAACCGAATTCAACTAAGTTCTACCAAATATTTGGCTAGAGCCAACTCAACCAAATTCGGTCGGGGCGAACTCGACCGAAATTCAGTTGTGGTTGTCTTAGTCAAGTACGACCAAATTTTGGCCAGGGTCGACTTGACTTGATTCAGAGGGAGCAGGATCGATTAGTTGACCTTGGTCAAAATATGGTCAAATGAGACAGAGTCAACCCTGCCCGAATTCGATTGAATCAACCTTGACCGAAATTTTGGTCAAATATGACTTAGTCGATGCCAAGATAAATTCGACCGAGATGACTCTGTCTGAAAGTTGGCCGAATTTGGCCGAATTGACCTCGACCGAAATTTGGCAAAATTTGGTCGAGTCAATATCGAAAAAATTTTGGCAAAATTTGGTCGAGTTAACATCGACAAAAAAAATTGGTCAAAGTATAACCGAGTTGGCGCTAGCCGAATTTAGTAGAGTTTGTAAGATCTAGAAAAAATTAGAATAAAGAAAATACAGAAAGATGACTTGTTTGAGAATGTGGATTTATTTAAATTAAGTATTTTATTTAATTTTCATATATGATGTAATAATAAATTAATTGATTTAAAATAAATGTTTTTTTATTTATTTTAATTATTTACTTAATTATGAAATATGGAAATATTATGTGAGATTTAAGTTATTATTTTATGTATTTAATTATTTAATTAAGTATAGAATGTGATAAGATGTGTTTGTATAGGATTGTGGTGCATCATATTATTTGACATATTTATTAGACCGGACAAATATAATAATTATTATCATTTAAGCATTTATCTAGTTGATCAATCAACATGGATTTTATTATTTAAATTGTAGTTTGATGTTGAAATGAAAGAAATTTCGAAATAATTTTTTTATGAAGGTTTGGATTGAGATTTCTTTTTTTTAATTTAGTAGTGCGGTGCAAAGATTAAGTCACTCAAACTAAAAGAAAAAAAGTTTAAATGAATTTTCTCTCCTTTTTTCTTTTCTCTTTTCTATCATATATTGTTAAATTTAGTATTTTTTAAAGAACATTTTTCTGTTAACATAAATATAAACTTATGTTAGATATTTTAATAGATGTAATTTATATTTTTCATAATTACGTTTGATATGTTAAATATACAACAAATATAAAAAATATATATATATATATATATATATATATATATATATAGTATTTATAACAATATATAAGATGATAATTTTTTGTATTTTTTTATTTCAATTTTATTTTTAATTATTATTTTATAAATAATTTATCTTTAAACATTATTTTGAAAACCTTTTGTCTTTAATCATTATTTTAAAAATTTATTTTATTTATATATTTTATTTTTTTAATTTTACATTTAAAAACTATTTTAATAATTTTTTTATTTTTTATTAATCTTAACTTATGAAAAATAAAAAATAAAAAATGTGAATATATATATATATATATATATATATATATATATATATATAAAGTAAATTATTATGAAGATTTTTTAGATAAAAGGTGAACCCGGCTTGAATTTTTGTAGCCTTTGACATCATAATCCATCTCATGCTTTCCCTTAAAATATTGCAAGGAAGAAATATGAAACATAATCATCCAAAATCAAGTATTTTAAATCAATTCTGTCATTATTTTATAAATCTACAGTTATATTAACCTTTTTTAAATTAGTTAACATTCATTGTACTAGTTATATTTTCACATAAAATTACGCTTATCTCATTTATTACACGTCGATTTGTTACATGGAATAAGAAAAAAAAAGGCTAAATATGCATTTGGTGTATCTATTATATTAATATATAATTCATATTCTTGCATTACAAAATATTTTCAAATTTCTAATGACTTATATAATGATTTATCTCTTATTTACAATGATATTTATCAATTAACGATATATTTTAAAATATATAATCCATAATAGGCTGAAGCTCTAAATAGATAAACGAAATGAAATGATTTTTTTCAAAAAAAAAAAAATAATATGATAAGTTTAGTTTACAAATGTATAAAAGAACAAGAAAATAATTATCATTTAAAAAAAATTACACTAGAAATATATTAATTGTGTTGAATGTTATATTTTCTATGTTAAAAAAATTGCATTAATGGACACTTAATTAAAACAATTAGTCAAACACTAGGGTTCCGCATGATATCATAAAAGATGAAGAGACAACATAATTTAAATGGTTTCTGGCAGTCGTTATCATATCACAAAGTCTTTATGCATTTCAATAAATTTTTTTAAGAAAATGCAATTTAAATATAATTCGCCTATGGCAGGTATTGTAATTCTTTTAATATTGTAGAATTATATAGTATTTTATACAGTAAATATAAAAAATAAATATTAATTAAAATTCATTTTATATTAACTTTATTTTAGTTAGTTAACATTTATTATACATGAATTTTATTAAAAATATGTCTGTTTATCTTTTTAATTTTATTCGTTTACTCGTAGTACTTGTTATTTGGAAAATAAATGCATATACTTCTCTTTATTTTTATGGGATAATCATATAAATAATATTCTTAAAAATAAAATCTGAGAATGGTGCGTAAACTTTTAGTAATCAATTGCTCTTAGAAGATAAACAAAACTTGTTTATTAAGGAGATAAATGTAATTATGCTTACGTAAACTATTTTTTATTTTTAAAAATAAATTTTATATTCTTATTTTATACATTTTTAATACGACGATACTTGTTATTTATTCAAAATATGCATATATTTATCTTATTTTTGTGGACAAATCTTTATATTATATCTTCTTTTAATTTTATGCGTTTCTTACACGTCATGTTATTTAAAAAAAAATACATATAAGTCTCTTATTTTTATTGAAAATTTTAAACATCAACTAGAAATAAAAGAAACTAAATTAATATTTATTAAATAATTAATTAATTAAAATATTAACTATATTTAATATAAATTTTGAAGAGATATGTATGCAAAAATACTTTGAATATAAGGTCTTTATAATTAAAAGTGTTAGTTTCTTGTAGGAAAAAAAATCATTCAAAATAACATCATTAATATGATATTCCGATAAAAATGAGTCATAATATCTAAAAAATAAAATGCGTCATGGAGATATCTATTAAATAATCTATATTCACTTAACCCATACTTATTCTTAAAAACAGTCATGTGTAATAAAGAAGGCAAATTAATTGATGAGAATCTTGCTTCATATTGGTTTCCAAATTGACTAAATTATCTGCACATTTATCCTCTTCTAAAAATATGGAAAAAGTTAAAATACAAATATTTAATTATGTCAACGCAGCAATTCCATCTATTATTATAACACTAAAGAATAATATTAGGGTTTTTAAAAGAAATTTCACTATAAAATTTATTTCCAACAATAAAAGGTTTTAATATTTGACCACTAGGAATGTCAAAAAAATCTGTATCCACGAGTATATACGGACAAAATCTACAACGGATAGGAAATAAATATTGAAAATGGATATTCACAGATAACGGGTACGAGTATTTTTTATACCCGCTTGTTAACGGTGTGCATACTACCGGTATCATAATATCCGTACTCGTGGATATTCATACCCGTTATACTCTAATTTAAATTATAAAAAAAAATTATTGAAATATTAACATATTGATTTTGAATGAATTATTTTTTTATCAATTGGTTTTGAAAAATCTCCAGTTATTTGTAAATTGCCATCCAACACTATTTAAATGAATCATTTTTACTTTGTTTGAAATTTATAAATATTATGTATTGTATTTTTATTTGAATTTATGGTTAAAATTTGCTATTAAATATTAAAATTTTCTTTCATAAATATTCGCGGATACCCATGAATATCCGTGAATATTAAAAAAGTATGCGGGTACTTGTATAAATATAGATACAGGTACGGAATAAATATTTATCCGATGAATAAAGTACATGAAAGTTATTACCAGTACTCTACCTGCCTCGTTGACATCCCTGGTCACCTCAATAACAAATAGCATCAAGAATCTCAACCTGCATGACTGAATAATATTAAGATAAAAAAAAAAAAAAAACCCTTTCATGTATTTTCTTCTACTACTCTTAACAGGAATTACCATAAAAAAATCCTATTCACATTACACTCAACATAACAAACGAGAGAAAATTTTAAAAAAGTAAATAAAAACGTAATTGAAGGGTCACATCATATCTACAATTTATAATTTTATATCAAAGAGTAATCATATAAAAAATTAAAAAATATTTGTAAAAAGTAATATTAAAGTATAATAATATAATTATTGCGATTCTTAGAAAAAATAATTCATCTTAAACACTCCTTACAGTTTCCGATGAAAACATATATGATTCGGCAGAGTTACCAATTCATGGTTAATGTGTAGGGATTTATTTAAAATTTTCAAAATTATAGATTTTTAGGTTTAACTGCAAGAAAGTAAGACTATTTGCTTTATTTTGTAATTTATATTTTGGAAATTAAAATTTTAACAACGAAATCCAATCATAGTATTGATTTATGCAAATTTGATTAAATTATTTTTGCTGAAATACAGTTGTATCAATATATTTGGAACAATAACTTTTTTCATTGTTCTTTTTCTCAACCTGGCCTAAATTAATCAAACTTTAAATTACTATATTACTTGCAAAACTTATTAATTAACGTATCATCATGGTCCCATACGTAAACGTAGAATTAGTTATAAATTCAAACTTCAATCAGAATATCATATATATTCTTTGTTCGAGTGGATTACGATTAGATATTTCAAGTGTATATTTGAATTTTGTAAATAAAAATATAATTAAAAATGAAAAAACTATATTATATGATGATTAATCATATTTTCATATAAAAGATTATTGTTAAGGAGAGCATTAAATATTTTACTTTAATCTGGAGGTATTTTGCCTCGTATCCTCCTTATTTTAACTAATTCAAATTTGAGAATTAGAATAATGAACTATAATATGCAGAAAGATAGTGTACATATTAAATATTTTATAAAATTTCTATTTTCTCCCAATATAATTACATTAATAAAAAAAATATGAAATATAATTTTAGTATTTAGTCTATTTTTTAAACTTTGATTAAGTTTAATCTCTCGACTTTAAAGGTGTATGAATTTAATTATTTTTAACCAAATTTTATTAAATTTATTTGACATTTGAAATGTTAAATAAATTTAAATTTTTACATTTTAAAATTGAAAACTAAATTAAAAAAATAAAAAATAAAAAAATTAATTTTAATTTTTATTGAAATTTAGGAAAAACATACATATTTAACCAATAAAAAAAATAAGCACACCGGTTTTCCCAGGATAAGCATGGTCCATGGTCCATTAAAGTAAAGAAGTTACAGTTGTCTTGTTTCATATGGTGGTAACAAATTTGATATTTAGAGCTGCATATATGTGTGTCTAAGTCAAGTCAATTAATTAAATAATTTCATAAATTAACTCATTTGGGTGGGAAAGTAAGAGATCTCCTTGGCCTATATAAATGTGTTGCGAAGTTCAGATTTCTACAACAAGCAAAAGCAAGAGAAAGAAAGTATTCGGAAAATGGGTTCCAAGAGTATTGCATCCGTTGCCCTTCTCCTCAGCCTCATCCTTTTTCTGTTTTCCATGGCTAGCTCCCACACCCATACTTATACATCACCACCACCACCACCAACACAAGAATGTCCACCACCACCACCACCACAAGAACACCCATCACCACCACCACAAGAACACCCCTCACCACCACCACCGTCACCACCACCACCACCAGCACAAGAACACTCACCACCACCACCACCACCACCACAAGCACAAGAGTGTCGAGAGGTGGGTTTGTGCGCTAACGTTTTGAGTTCGGGTGAGACAAACGAGTGCTGCCCCGTGGTTCGTGATCTTTTGGAGGCTAATGCCACTGTGTGTATTTGCGCCATAGCCAGAACCGTGGTGGTAGATATACCCGTAGTAGATCTTAACGCTCAGGTGGTGCTACTATTAAACGAATGTGGTCATAACCAGACCTTCAGTTGCGATAACAACTGATTCTGTACCAAGGTGCTTGCTCAAAGTTACTGCATAATACTTACATGGATATACTATATAATAAAGGTTCACAGGAATACATAAATAATACTGAGCTATCTTGCTCAAAGTTATGTTGTTGTTGTTGTTGTTATGGAGTTGGAGACTCTTATCTTCTTCCTCCATGCTATCTTTCTTTCTCTTCTTTTGTTAAATACAGTTACTTTCCTTTGTTGCAATAACTGATTTTCCACTCTTCTTTTCTCACTTTCCTATACTGCTAAAGATGTGCTTATTAATTTAGAGAATTTCACAAAATTTTATATTAATAATTCTAAATATAGAGACAAATACGAGAATTAAGGAGAAGATCTTGTATAATATAATCACGATGTAAAGTAATTGATACTCCAAAATATATCTAAGGTTGGTAGATGAGACTTGTATTAGAATGAAAATAATGATAAGATAAGAGATATGAAGTGTTAGTTTTTAAATTCAAATTTAATATTATCGGTTTGTAATATTTTTAAATATTTTTTTTTATTTCATGATTGTATTTGACATAAGAGAGAGATGCAAGTGAAAGATAATATTGTGAAAAATAGTAGAAAGGTACCGAGAATTATTAAAAAGTTATACATATGTCATGATTTAATTTTGAATGTATATATTAAATGATTAAACTGGCCCTCGATATATTTTTTCTCAATATAATGGCATGTCTTCATAGTGTAAGTGGTATATGAAATTTTTGTTTGGTGAGTTTTGTAAGGCGGGGAATCTAAGAAACTATGGAATGGTTGTGATGTGATCGGGAAAGAGTAAGAGTGGTAGAGAATGAAAGTTTTTTTTTTCTTCTGTGGGTGAGTGCCCTGTAACTCACTACTTTTTATAATAAAAAATGTAATAATTAAACAAGTTATAGAAATAGAGAATGCAATTTATTAATATCAAGAATAATAATTAATTTTAATTATTATAATACTATAATTTAGATATCAATTTATAAAATAAAAAATTATTGGTTATTAAAATAGTCATTATTATGAATAAAATATTATAATTAGTTGTTAAATTGGTGAGACTAATTTAGAAATAAAATTCTTTAATAGCCAAAACCTTAGTAGTCAATGACCTATTTATAAACTAATTCATTTGGTAACCAAAAAGCTTGATAGTTAAATTTTAGAAACAAATTATAATTTTGTATTCATAATAGTGACTATTTTAGTAATTAATAATTTTTTATTTTGTAAATTGATATCTAAATTGGTGATTATAGTAACTAAAAAATTTTTGTCACCGGTTGTTAATTAAAGATTTTTCTTATAGTGTAGATGAAAAACAATGATTTAAAATTGTTATTTTATTTATTTAGTAAGCCGTCTAAGTAATCTAAAAATTTTAGGTTCCTAGTCCTACTACTAATAACATTAAGCAGTATTTTTTTTTTACACTTTAAATTTCTTGAACCATCTTCTTTAATTTTGGAATGGATTTTGAAATGAAAACGGTTACATTGGAAATATTGCGGAAGAACGTGAGGTGGAGTTAGAAATTTAAAGACTGTTTAGGCCCAATAATAAATAAAACAAAACAAAAAACATAGAGGGCTTGTACCAAGCCAGCCCATTTTACCAAACATATGGTGAAGGAATTATACACACAATCAACCGCTTTGAAACACAAAATTTTGAGAAAAATAAATACTTATTAAAAGAAAATAAAAGAAAAACATTTGAAACACTCAATTTCGAGAAAAAATTAATTTATTAAAAATCATTTACAATAATCATTTACTTGTTGCAATTTTTTTAGATTTTTTTTAAATTATTTACTTTATGCTGTGGAAATTAGACCTCAAAATCAGGGGAAATCCTGTTATATATTTTTTAAAATAAACAAAAATAAACGTACAATACTATTATTCTCAAAACAAGATGAACTCCAGGACAACTCATTATAGAAAGAAAAATTATATTATCATTTTCATGGCATTTTTTTACTCTCATTTTTTATTTGTGAGATGATTTAGTGTGAATCATTAATTCTTTCAAGAAAAAAGATAACAGTTAACGGTACATTAATTAATAATTCACATTAAGTCATGTTCGTCAGAAAGTAAAATAATGAAAGTAGAAAAAATGAAAATTATAATATTATTGTCCTCTAAAAAATAGAATTGGAAAACAAAAATTTTGTCTTGTATAATTAGATTTAATTAAGTAAACAAAAAAGGGGAACTCAAAATAAACATTGTTAAATGTCTCTTTGCTGTTTCTTCCTAACCAGCGTGGTTCTCGTAATCTCAGAGTATTATTATCAAATGCAGAAAACCAACCATAAAGCTTTTGTTCTTACTTTTTCCTACTCATAATAAAAATAACTGATTTTTCCTACTTATCATTTTCTCAATTTCATCTTTTGTTTTCTTCGAAACACTCTCATTCCTTTCTCTCTTACATTTATATGCAATTAGACTGATAAAACCGAAGATAGGTAAAAAAAATATCAAACTCAAACGGGGATGAAAATCTTTCTAGGGCTTGGTTCCTCTCGTGGAACTGCACGTAGAATGATTGCCACCACAATAAAACCAACGAGGGCATTAAATTGAAAATCTATCAGAATTTAGATAAAAAGGTTCATTTAATTATACACTAAACAAAATACAGAAAATGATACAAACATGAGTAAATTAAGAAAAGAAGCCCGTACACCAGAAAACTAATCGACAGAAAAGTAACTATATATATATGCACTTAGTATGGAACAAATGTCTTCAATCCATATACGAATCTCTGAAGGGCACACAAAATATTACGCAGTTGGAGGCATGATGATGCAGCAGTACTCAGTTGGAGGTGACCACAAGAAATATGAAAAGGGCTATAATAACGATTGGAAACAGCATAAGCAAAGGAATTCCTGGTGGTGTAGGAGTACCCATCACAAGTGGACCAACCAGAAGAATGCCAACAATGATCAGAAATATCAGAACTGAACCATGACCCCATACTTCAGGTTGCTTCATTCTCTCAAAAAACAACACAAACTCCTCTGCAGACTATGTTCTCAAATAAGGTTGGTGAAATCAAAAGAAGCAACGTAACAGTGTACGCAAAGTTTGCGTGTTGTGACCTATATATAGAGTTTGAGAGATGAAGTTTATTGGTGGTGGCGATTGGGTAAAAGATGAGATGATAAGAGCGGTTGGCGATGCCATTGCAATGTTTGGTGTTTGCTGTGAAGGGATGCGACTAACAGTCTCAACTCTCCACTATACATTTCTATGCCAATATTAAAAGCTTAATTACTAATTCCATAATAAATAAAATGGAAAAAAATTTAGTGCTTCCAACGGAAAAAATTTTGTTTATTTTAAGAGTTGTTGATCACGTTATTTTTATATATTTTATTTTACATATATATAAAGCAAGAATAATCGTTTTTAACAAATGCTTTTAAAATTTTTAAAATAATTGTTTTGAATTTAGAAGTTATTATCTTTGATTATTATATTTATTGTATTTTTTAATTGAATTTCAATAATACATATTTAAAGGAAAATTATTAATAGTTACTACAAATAACTTATATCGTGATATAAACCTTTTTTTTATTATCTTAAATCTAAGATAATATTTGTAAATTCGAAAGAGTTTACTTATTATTTTAAATTTTAATTATGCCATATATACTTTATATATTAAAAATGTGTTTTTATTATAAATTTTAGTACAAAAGATAAATATTTATTATTTGCTGGGCTCATTGTATAGAATGCTAATAACAATTAATTATAAATACAACATTACTTCTAGGTGCAAATTTAAAGAGTGTGATTGTATAACTGACTCCAAATTTTTTTATGAATTGAGATATTAAAAAAACTTATATATATATATATATATGAATATTAATATTTTTTAAAATTATGAACCCATCATAATAATATTTTTGTACTAGAAATAGTGTACAACTAACCTTCACTTAAGTCCTTACTCATTTAAATCTGTTCTCGTCTAAATCCGTATTTGGAGAGAGAAAATTCTAAGATAAATATATATAAGAAAGAGAAAAAAAAGTATATGAATAAAAAAAAAAAAAAAAAATTCTCTATAAATATATATATATATATATATATATATATATATATATATATATATATATATAATATCTATCATATATCTTATATGTCACATCTTTTCACAATCTCTAAAATTATCAACACTAATCATATTTCATTATGTAATTATATGATTTCTAATATTTTATATTGTAATATAACTTTTCAAATTTCATAAATCTACAAGTAAGTCTTAAAATCAAAATACGGACTTAAACACATATTTATTATAAAATATTATAAAATTTAATATGTTATCAAACTCTATAAATTTACCAAGACATAACGATATGCAACTATCATTCTAAAACAAGATTCATATCTTCCCACATCAATTTTAATTAATAGATGAATGTATTTTATCACGAAGAAGAAAGAAAAATATTGAGATGTTAGATAGTATTAACAATTGATGGCAGTTTTAAAATTACTATGACTCGATCTAAAATTTTAAGATTCAATGTTTGTTCAATTTTTTTTTTTATGATTAATGAGATATCCTTAATAATTTATAATATTCCCTAATATTCTCCATAAATATAAATTATATTTAGGAGTGATTTAAATGTAATTAGCATACGCTACATGACACGATAAAGTTTGGAATTTGGAATTTATTGAATTTCAAAATTATTTCCTCTTTCACAACTTCACCGATTTTTCATGGCAAACGCTACTCCTTCATCTTCTGCAGCCATGAAGTTAGGGAACATGAATACTGAGAATACTAACGGCAACAACATGAACACCATTGCAAAAACTCTCTTCTCTCCGCATCTGTCGTGACGCATCTCCTTCCAAGCTCGTCTATACTTTTGTTTTCTACAGGAGACACTGCACTTACATAGTAAATTTGTTTTTGTTATATAGTTATCTTGGTCTGAGGTAACGCTAAGAAAAAAATTGTACGAAAGGAAACAATTGAAAAAGGTGAAAACTTTTTTTTTTTTTTTCTGTTTATCAATTCTAATTAAAATTGATTGATATGGATCGAATACATGGGATTATATGTATATGTGAAAGAGGGGAAGAACCATTAACTTAAATTGGTTATACATTTATTCTACGGAGAATGATAATTTCACAAATTTTTTTTGACAAACTTTCTAATTAGATATAAAAAATACTATTTTATTATTTTATTTTGATTAAAAAATAAGAAATTAATCTATTTAATTTTATTAAAAGAAACTTCGTTAATTTTGTCAAAAAATTTATTTTCCTTATTATAATCATATATATAGTAACTACTATTTTCTAACCGGTACCGTTTTAAGATTCAATGTTTGTGCGATTTTTTTATGATTAATGAGATATACTTTAATAATTGTTGATATTTCCTAATAATTTCCATAAATATTCTATGTTATAATTGTTGAAATATACAGAAAAAATAGTGTTTGAGATTATTTTTTAAAATCCAAGGACCACGAGAAGAAGATTGGGTTTGCCAAGCAAAATATGTACCTGTGCGCGCCAGACGCAATGGAACTAGAGGAATGTCTATTGATCCTTATACCATTTGAGAAATTTGTTGAACATAGCAGATGTATCGGATGAAACAGAAGAAGGAAGATCCCCAGTAGACGAAGGTGGAAAAAGATTTGTTTGAACGACGACAGCAAATCGAGGAGGGCGATCATGTAATGCATAACACTTGTCAATCTTGTGACCTGACTTGCCACAATGTTCACACTCATGTAATGCATAACACTTGTCAATCTTGTGACCTAGTTTGCCACAATGTTTACACTTAGGACGCCCTTTTCTTAGTTTGTGAGGGCGAGTCCGATCATCATGGTGAGATGCCAATGTAGAAAAATCATCAACAAGAGCAGGTGCATCAGTGTTGGATTTTTCTGGTACACGCAAAAGAGTAGAGTGGATTGAAGTCAAGGTGGGGACAACCGAGGAATCCAAAATCTGATCACGAATATGTGAATATTTATCAGCAAGTCCGTGTAATGCCCCTAACATGAAGAACTTTGATCGTTGCGTGATCTCTGTGGCAGGGTCAGGGGAAGGAGGCAATAACTCATTGAACTCATGAAAAAGAACATGAATTTTGCCAATATAATCAGTCATAGAGTCTTGATGTTTAGAGGCAATAAGATCTGCAAATTCAGAACATACACCATAGAGACGTTGAGTATCATTGGTGTATAATAACTTGGCATGCTCCCATATTTGAGCACATGTTTCGTAGGAACAAAAATCCTCCTTTAAAGAAGGATCAAGAGTATCCTTGAGAACCACACATAATTGAGCATCAATTGTGTCCCAACGGTCATCCTCAGCAGGAGTTAGAGTAGGTGCTTTCGGGGCAAGATGATCAAGATACTTCTGACTCTTAAGCCATAATCTGACGTCTGATGACCATATGGCATAATTAGGGCCAATTAACTTGTCAATAGATAAGTGCACATTAACATAGTTAGTGTAGACAGAAGGATCAGACACGACACTAACAGAAGTGAAAGTAGTAAAAGAAGCGAAAGAATTCATAAAGGGAGGTAGAATAAAGCCTAATCATCCAACGCCTCAAAGTAGAAAACAAAATTGCAATAAGGAGAAACCCAAAAAATTACAAAAAAGACTTAGGACGTAAGGATAAAAATTCAGAAAAAAGAAACTACTGCAAAAATCTCTTTCAATCATGAATCCTTTAGGACTCTTATACCATATTGAATATAGAGAAAATAAGATTTGAAATTAATCTCCCTGGTGTATAAACCACACATAAGATAATCTATTTATAACAGAAAGATACAACTAAAAAGAGTAACTAAAAATAAATAGAAGATATTATTTGATATTATAATTAACAATATCTAATAACTAGTCTTTGACCCGTGCATACGCACAAGTTTTTTTTATTTTATTTTTTTAAATAATATAATTGATATTATATTTATTATTTATATAAAAATGTGTAATTAATTTTTAAATAAATTTTTTTAAGAGAATATTTATTTTGCCATGTATTAAAATATTGTTGATATTATAATTATGGTAACCTTTTAACAAATATAATTTATAGAAAAATTTTAAAAGGATATAAATTTGTTGTGAATTAAAACTTTGAATGAAATAAAATTAAATAATAAATAATTTTCTAATAATTTTTGCATGAAAATCATGTGAAAAAAATAAAATGAAAATCAGTAGAAAATTTAGTAATTTCCTGTCGAATTTTAAGATATATTTAATATTCTAAAGATATATTTTTTTACCTTTGTCAAAGTTTGTTATTTTTTTTTTGTCAACAATAATTATGAATTTATGTTAAAAAGAATATTAATGTGAATATTAATACTAATGTTAATGTTAACAACAATAATCTATAACTATATAAAAAGATATATTAACAACAAAACAAATAAAGAATTCAAATAATTGAAATATGATGCTAGAGTAAATAAAAGTAAATTATATGTCTAACTATAATCTTAATATTAATAATAATAATAATAATAATAATAATAATAACAATAAAATAATACTAACTATAATCTTAATATTAATAATAATAATAATAATAATAATAATAATAACAATAAAATAATACTAATACTCTATATTATTATCCTGTAATGATACAAATAATAATAATAATAATAATAATAGAACAACTATATTCATGAAAAGATATATATCTTTGGTGTGTTCTTTTGTTTTTACAATTTTATCTTTGTAATTATTATTTTTTAAATTTAACTAATTATTTATAATAAAAAAAATTATGTTTTCAGTTTTATTATTTTACTAATTTTAGTACCTATTTTTTTTATTTAATTACTCCGATGTAATGATAAATCAACAACAAACAAAAAAGTGCAAGTAATTGAAACACGATCCTGTAATAAGTAAAAATAAAATGGGTGTCTAACTATAATAATAATATCCCGTATTGATAATAATAATAATAATAATAATACACAACTACATATATAGAGATACATGGTCTCCTATTTTGTTTTTATAATTATATTTTCTTAATTATTATTTTTTAAATTTAAATGATTATTGATAATAATAAAAATACTCTTTAGTTATATTATTTTACTAATTTTAGTAACTACTTTTTTTAATTCAGCTAATTACTCGGATGTAAAGATAAATGAACAACAAAACCAATAAAAATGCAAGTAATTAATATATAATCCATAGTAAATACAAATAAAATGTGTATCTGAATACTATAATTCAAATAATAACACTAAGATTGATATTAGTATAATAATAATAACACTAATATTATTTAAAATAAAAATACAAATAATAATAATAATTATTATTATTATTATATTAATATTAATACTAATACTAATTATTATTTTTTAAACTTAAATGATTATTTATAATAAAAAAATACATTTTAGTTTTATTATTTTACTAATTTTAGTAACTATTTGTTTGGATTCAACTAATTACTCAAATGTAAAGACAAACCAACAACAAAGCAAATAAAAATACAAGTAATTAAAATATAATCTCATAGTTTATAAAAGTAAAATGTGTATCTAAATATTATAATCCAAATAATAAAAATGTAAGTAATTAAAATATAATCTTGTTTTAAAATTGAAATAATAACAATAATACAAATATTATTTATGATAAGTATAGTACTAATAACAATAAATAATAATAATAATTTTATTAATAATAATATCATTAAAACTAATAATAATAATGTTATTAATAATAATAAATTTTTCTAGTTTTTTTTTCATAATATATAAAAAGATTAATACATTATATGTTGATATTATAAGTAATACTATACTAAAATTTTTACTACTAATAATATTATCAATAAATTTAATAATAACAACAATCAAATATAATCATAATAATAATATATTATATATTAATATGGTTAATAATACTAATAATAATAATAATAACACTTATAATTTTACTATTACTAATAATGTTAATAATTTTCACAATAACAAAATATAATAGTAATAATACTAATAGTAATACTAATAATTTCACTACTATTTAAGTATTAATTTTCGTATATTATAGGTAATAATTTTTTTAATTACTTCTATACCGATAATAATAATAATATATAATAATAATGTTAATAATACCGATAATAATAATATATAATAGTAACATATAATAATAAAAATAATTATTATTGTTAATATTAATATTAGTTATAATTTTACTAATATCACTATAAATAATATTTATAATAATAATATTATTGATAATTACAAATAATAATAATATTTATAAAAATATTAGAAATAATAATATTACTTATAATTAATATTATAATTGAAATCATAAATAAATAAATAAATAAAAATAAATTTTAGTAATTACTTTTTCGAATTCAACTAATTATTTAAATGAAAAGACAAACCAACAACAAAAGAAATAAATATGCAAATAATTAAAATATAATCTCGTAGTATATAAAAGTAAAATGTGTATCTAAATACTACAATCCAAATAATAAAAATATAAATAATTAAAATATAATCTTAAGTCAAAATTGAAATAATAGTAATAATATTAATATTATTTACGAGTATAGTACTAATAACAATAAATAATAATAAAAATAATATTATTAATAATAATTTTATTAATAATAATATCATTAAAACTAATAATAATAATGTTATTAATAATAATAAATTTTTCTAGTTTTTTGTTTTCATAATATATAAAAAGATTAATATATTATATATTGATATTATAAGTAATACTATACTAATATTTTTACTACTACTAATATTATCAATAAATTTGATAATAACAACAATCATATATAACCATAATATTAATATATAATATATTAATATGATTAATAATATACTTATAATATTAATAACAATAATAATAACAGTAATAATTTTACTATTACTAATAATGTTAATAATTTTCATAATAACAAAATATAATAGTAATAATACTAATAATTTCACTACTAACTTAAGTATTAATTTTCGTGTATATTATAGTTAATATTTTTTCTAATTACTTCTTTACTCATAATAATAATATATAATAATATTATAATATTAATATTATTTATAATTTTACTACTATCATTACAAATAATATTTATAACAATAATATTATTAATAATTATAAATAATAATAATACTTATAAAAATATTACAAATAATAATATTATTAATAATTACAAATAATAATAATAATTATAAAAATATTAAAAATAATAATATTACTTATAATTAATATTATAATTGAAATCATAAATAAATGAAAAAATAAAAACAAATTAGTTTTTATAGGATTTAAATTCGAGTCCTTTTGTTATACAGTTTTAAAATGACGAAAAAACTAAATTTTATGGCACTTGTCAATAAAAGAAAATGGATAGTGTAATAATTTTGGTGGTATCTTCTTTTCGGACACATCTTTTACCGAAAATAAGGTTCCACATATAATCACATTCGAACCTTAAATTGCCATATGTAACAAATAAAACATTACTCAGACGTCGAATGTTGAATGTGTTTCCAAAAGTTATAAGTGTAAACCGAGAGATGAAAGGAGTAAAGGAGAGAACAAGTGACGTGGTAAAAAAAAGTAAGAAAAATAATGTAAAAATTAAAAAAAAGGAATGTAAATATAATTGTGAATGAATCCAAAACCCTAGGAGCAACATTCAAAAAGAATCATTCCATTTCAACATCATCGGGGATACTTGTTACAGATCGTTACAAGGCATATAAAAATTATGCCAAATCCCTGTCAGTATTAAGATTGGATGTGAAGCTCTGATTTGAAGTTTCTGTTTTTGATGTTGGCTTTCCAGAAGAAGATCAACAGGTTCGTAAGGATGCTTTGAGCCAGAGACAATTCTAACTTATAGAAGGGACCTCCTCAACACATTTTTTTTTACTTGCCGTTAGACCATCGTTTTGTTCGTGTTCTTCCTCTACCGTGTCTTCTGCATTTCCTTCTGAATCGGATTGACATCTTTTCCGTTGAGGGATAACGGCAAAGAAAGATGTTTTCCAGTCCCTTGTCTCCAAGAACTTGAGTAATATTTCTACCACTTGATTCACTGTAAGAACCTGAAGGCTCGTCCGAGAAATAAGATGAATTATCATACAAAAGGAAATTTGCATATTCTAAGTAGAAGACTACAGTGTTGTCACTTCTCTGATATCAGAAGACTATGCCGGGTAAAAAGATCCATCCAAACATCAGGATCAACGCAACAGAGGGAAAGTAAAGAAAAACAAAGTGCAATGCCATAAGATGTCTATTGATTCTAATCATAGAAATTCCCTTACTAAGCTATATATATATAATGTCTCATAAATTACTACCCAAAACCTCAACCTATTAACAAGTGTAATCTACCCAGTTAAATGACTAGGATATTAATCTCATCCCCAAAGACTAATTTGTAGAGATTCACAGAATAAAAGCTTTCAGGAACTAAAGCAACAGAAGTTATCATACTCACAACGAAATGGTATTGTATTTACTATTTACCATGACAAGAATAATACCTGAGAGCTAGACATCTTCATGAAATTTCCTATGGGGAGTTTAGCCGTTTGTATTCCTTGCTCTTGTGCTTTCTTCAACGTTATGCCCTTCCACCGGTTCCTATCCACCAACCCGCCAATAATATAAATCTTCTTCAAATCAAGTTCTTCAAGAACAATTTCTGAATCCGCAGTGAGATAAACCAAATCCTCCTTTCGATCACACAAGGCTTCAATGTAAGACCTGTTCTCCTTCTCAATTATCCATTTATCAAACCCCGGAATCCGCTTCAATGCACTATCCATTTCCCCGTCGCAGCCAGTGAGCCAAAGATGCGCAGGGGAAGCGCACCTTCCATTCACAGCATAACAATACATAACCTGTAAGTTCAATAACAGCACCATTAACAGATCCATTATTCGTTAGTCAAAACTACAAAGACATGAGAGAGTTTATCCAAATTAGTACCTTGTCTACAAACTAATTTTAAATTGAGGACACCAATTTCATTTTATTCAGCTTATTTTGTTTTCTTCTAATTCTGTTGAAAAAGCTCATCCAAACACGCCTTAGTCAAAACTACAAAGTTCAGCATGAGATTCTGTTTACGCAAACCTCTCCGAAGGAAAAAAAAAAATACTCATGCTTAAACTATTTTCTAGAAGCTCTATTTTGTTAGCTTATTACAGATTTATGCAAAGTTTATTTTCAATTTCTTCCTGTTATATACAGAAGCTTATTCAAACAGTATCTAGATTGCAGTTGCGACTACCTATCGTTGTTATTGCGAGAAATGACGGATAAATGCACCGCTATTGCAGCCGCAGAGAGTCTAAAAACCTTCACAATGTGATTACGAATTCTTTATTCAAACCTTCTCAAGGTGAAATCGAGTATTTTGAGTTGTGGAACGAACCTGCTGAACGAGGCTGTGGATTTCGTTAGGGTTCATGAGGTGAGAAAACTGGAGATCGACGACGACGTTTTGACCTTGTTCTCTCGCTACAGTTAGTCTCTCTCTCTTGGTCTCTTTCTCCAGTGACCTCTTCTCCATTCTCTCCTTGCGGAGGGTCTTTCGAGACTCCAACAGCTTCGCTCTCTCCTCTTCGGAGACGCCGGCGAGGCTCTCTTCCCACTCCTTGCGCTTTCTCTCTACGTCTCTTCGCTTCTGCTCCTTCGCTGCGGCTTTCTTCTCCGCCTTTTTCGCCTCGAACCTCTGCTGCTTGGCCAGCTTCTTTTGTGCGTTCTTCGAGAGCACCGGAGGATCCGCGTCGGTTTTTCCGGCGGCGTTTTCGTCAGTTTGAGGCCTTTCCAATTCCGTTGTCTGCGGTGGAGCGTCGGCGTCTCCGCCGCCAGGTGATTCCGGCATTGTTTGGATTAGGGATTTGTTGGAAACGCTCTCGGCGGAACTGCTCCCTTTAATTTGGTCAGTTATTTGTTCGTAGTTTTACTTCTTTCGAAAATAATAAACTGTCTTTGAGTTAATACACTTGCTTTGTAAGGGTTTTCGAAAATTTGTTAATATTAATTAGTAATTTATATATATATATAGGTTTAATTAATCGTAAGGTACCCAGTTTGGTACTAGAGTGTCAAATTGGTACCCGCTTTTAAAAAAGTGTCAATTGCATCCCAACTTTTGAAAATTGCTTTAATTAGGTCCCTTTCAGACAGAGTTGACTAACGCCTAGTCAACGTGCCACGTGTCAATCTGTGGTTTTTTTTTATTTTTTTTAAAAACAATTTTTATTTTTTTTTTAATTTTTAATTTTTTTTTAAAATTTTTTTAAAAAAAATTAAAAATGCCACGTGTCAAGTCCCTGTGTGTGACACATGGCATTGTCAGTGCCACGTGGCATTGTAATGCCACGTGTCAGTGTCACTATCAGATGTGATGATTTCGATTTAGTCCACATTTATGTTTTTTTGTTTCAATTTAATATCTACTTATGTGTATTTGATTCAATTTTGACCTAATAATTTTTAATAATTAAAATATTTTTTAATAAAATTAAAAGTAATTAAGTATAAAAGTTTTAAAAAAATTAAGTATTTGATATTTATATTAAA
>Ga0214544_1005192_pt1 | contig 25494 bp, 18 predicted proteins | sample CNSS3metaG_FD_160074 | JGI IMG/M metagenome (GOLD analysis project Ga0214544, IMG submission 160074) | Root nodule microbial communities from cowpea collected in UCLA plant growth center, Los Angeles, California, USA - CNSS3 | ecosystem: Host-associated > Plants > Roots > Nodule | place: USA... | reverse complement strand
CATGTGCCATCACGCTATCAGATCGCGGACATTTTCACTAAAGGTCTTCCGCTACTTTTATTTGAAGATTTTCGGGCCAGTCTCAGCGTCCAAAAGCCTCCCGCTTCGACTGTGGGGGTGTGTTAAAAATATTACTGAAACAAGATAAATAGTTTCCTATTTCATAGCCTTCTGTTATAGCATATATTTGATTGCCTTCTGTTATGGCATATGTTTAGTATATTGTTTCCTAGTTTGTAGCCTAACGTAAAGGCATTTACATTGTATATATTCTGACCAAATGAATGAGAAAAGAGGGGGAAAAACATTCTTAATTCTAATAGAAAGCTCTTGGTGGAATTTAATGAAGATTTTAGATGAATGTGATGCTATGTTTGGTTTACTATGATGGTTTGGATTTGGGGTTTGTGTGTTTAAACCAAGGATGGATTGTGATCATAAAGTTTTCGTGTTATGTGAATGCGACATTGAGTATTATTGGACAAGTTTTATTTACGAATGTCTTTTATGAATATCATTGTTTATGGTTAGATTACCCCTATTTGTTTTTTTGTGTGTTTGTTGCATGTGCGATGATCGTAAAACGTGTGCGTTATACGGGAGCATATGGTAATTCAGATGTTTCTAACCCAAAGTAGATTATGGAGAGAATGGAATGGACTCAAGGGTTTATTATTTCTTTCTTTTGTTGATTTCTTTTGTCTTCTAGTATTTAATGGGAATTTTGTTTTTTTAATATTACTATTATCAATGGAAGTTTTGGACTACCTATTTACATTTAAATTATAATGTGTTTTTAAGTGCCTTTTTGTGATATAATCGTTTTACTTTTAATTAAAAGGAGTAATGATAGCTTCTCGTGACATCCTAAATTTGGGATGTTACAATTACAATGGGGAGTGCATGCAGTAAAACGAAATAAACAACCCAAAATGAAATAAATAAACGACGTTTGTAAAAATGAACCATAGGGGTGCAGAAAGGTATTGTTGGGTTTGTCCAAAACCCTAAGACCACCACACATGCACAACTCAGAATCTTCTCCCAAACACCACTCAGAATTTTCCCGAATTTCATTTTCAACCTCGCGATGCCCACCACACGCACAACCACCACCGTTTGCTTCCTACCAGCCGCTGGCGACGGTGAAGGCCATCATTGGAGGTTCGTCTTACCAGACACAGAGAAAGGCTCGCCACAACCCCTTACATCAATCGGCTTCATCCACCACCATCACGCCATGGCGGAGGCGCCGTCAACAACAGGGGCGGTAGCACAACCTCCCGTTTCCCTTTCTTCTTCTAATGCGTAAGCCACTCCTCCACAAGAATCCACCACAATCATGATTTTGCTTCCTCTGGCGCCCTCCATTTGTTGTTGTCGCTCACTCCACATATACTTGCTTCGTTCAACACCAATGTCACCACCATTCTCCCTTGTGTGAGGGTTTCACCATTTCTCCTTCATTAGTCATAGTGATGTGTAATTCCTCTCCAAACACCACCATCAATGACAACAAGGACCACCACAGGACCTACCGTACCGACATCAATGCTACCAGAGCCACAATTCTGCTTTTCCTCAATTCAAACATTTATTGGTTTTCCATTTTTATTGTTTATGTAAAATAAAGAAGTCTTGTGTTGATGCTTCAATTCAATTATTTTTTGTTGGAATCCCTACTGCAATTAATCATGTAATAACAACCAAACAAATACAAAACATCATAGCAAATTCGGAAATTATGAACCTGATTCTTTTTCAATGTGTTCATTTGCGTTTTGAATATCTTTGCTCTTTGTATTTTGAATATCTATGTTATTTGCGTTTTATTTTGATTCCTAGAGTATGATTCTGAATTAAATTAAACTCTGGTATTGGATATGATTAATTATCATTAATATGAAAGTGAATTATGGTGGATGAAGATGTAACGTGTATTCTGTGAATAAATTGTATAAATGGAGGATATGTTTCTCTTTGGTTGTTAAGATTCAGTTTCGTGGGTGGAATGGATACAATTAAATGAGAGAAAAACCGTGCGGGTGACGATGAGTGGTGTGTTGGCCTTGGTTGTGACTAAGATGATGATAGTTTCCAATATGTGAATTCTGATTTATGAAGGCATGAGTAGGAGTTTGAAGAAGTTGAGATCGAAAGAAAACTGTTTCCTCCGATCCTGCCAAAGCGTTTTTATTTTTTATTTTCTAAGTTTTAGTTTTTGAATTTAATTAATAAAAAACGAAAAAATAATTAATAATTTTTATTTTATTTTATTTTTAATTTTAATACACAAAATCCTTAGTTTGCTTAACTTTTAAAAACAAAAAATTAAGGAAACTTTTTTTAATCAATTTTATTATTTTTTAAGACAATTTATTTTATTCTTTTTATTTAAAATTAATTTTTTTGGCTATTTGGAAAACAATTTTTATTTACTTGGACGAAATTTGGTATTGATAGGGTTTAAAAAGGATCCATGGGGTTTCAATTGCATTAATGTTTCATGATTAATTCACATTCGAGACTGTGAGGAGAATAATCCTTACATTGAAGCTCAACAAGCTGAAATGGTGTATAATATATATCAATGATTAGGTGAATAAGGATTGGACAATTGTTGTCCATTTGAAACCTAGAGACTTTTATGATATTGAGAAGAAGATATTGATGTGTGTGAAGTTGAAGTGTGTCCACAACAAGATTTAAATCACCTTTTCACTGATTTTTGAACAATTAGCACTATTTAGGGATGATGAAAATGATAATTATTAATTGGAGACAACAATAATCATGAACTTGATGAAAATGATTCAATGTCAGAGTAATATATAATGGCAATAGTTTGAGTTATTCAGCATCATTTTCAACTTTTTTCTACAAGGTAGAATAGTGAAATGTAATTTCAAATGGCATTTGATCTCATATTTAAGCATCCTTTCTAATGGCATTGGTTTGATGTTTTTACTTGGAGTTTTCATAACATGAATCTTGTTTCATTTGTATTTGCAGATATGTCTAGACCAAAAAGGATAAAGAACTTGCTTAAATCACTTCTTGGAACCCACGAATATGAATATATTAAACATAGGTCACAAAATTGTGTGTTACAAGATACCATAACCAACCAAGAACTAAATTTGCATAGCCAAGACAACAACCTGCACAGCCAAGACAACAACCTGTACAAGTAACTTCTCAACCTATACACCCAAATTCTGAAACTGCACAACCAAGAAAGCAACCTGCACATCCAACTTCTCAAGCTTCACTACCACAAACTAAATTTGGACAACTAAGAAAGCAACCCGCACAACTAAGAAAACAACCTGCACAACTAAGAAAGCAACCTACACAATCAAGAACTCAATCTACACAACCAATTGAACCTACACATCCAACTTCTGAACCAATACTATAAGATCCGGAAAAATTTAGAATAAATAGAAATCATTGGAAGGAATTAATGGCTTGATTAAGATTTTTAATTTATTTAATTTACTAAATTATGAAATATTGAGATAATTATTTAAGTGATTTAAGTTGTGGTTTTATTTATTTTAATTATTTTATTTAGTTATATTATGTGGAGGAAGATATGTGTTTATATGCAGAAGATACTTGTTAAAAATTTTCTTTCTCATTTAAGCTATGGGGCCCGCTTATTTTCAATTAGTTTTCTCTCTCTTCCGTGTCATTAAATTCACGTGCATGGCTATTAAAAGCCACTCTCTCCATTAATCCTTGCTAGTACAAAATTCATTTTTTTATCTTTTGAAAATCTTTGCTGCCATAAAATAAACTACCAAGAATATTATATTTATCTTCTAGAATATTAATAGAAAATATTAGGGATGAAAATAATTATAGGTTAAAAGATAGGATTTTAGGAGAGGAGATAAAACACTTTAGAGTTTCTAAAATGTGCAAATAAAGGTGAGGGGAGAAGACGACAAGAGTTTAATAGTAGAAAGAACCTATCAAGAAATGAGGAGGTTGTGATAGAAACTATATCAGAGAAAGTAATCCAGGTATGGGAAGCTAAGTTTACTTTTTGTTTTTGTTTGAAACTTGACTTTACTTTCTACTCTTGTTAACCTTGCTTATTTTCTTCTCGTTCTTGTGGTATGATGATGGTGTGAATCTGTTTTTTGTTTCTATTATACGCTTCTATCTTTGATGTTGGAGTGCTATATGGTTTCTTACTCTACATGTAGTGTTAGGGTTTTTTTTGGTATTGAGTTTCGGTGTTGGGAGACAAGGGTGTACATTATTTTTGTTTTGTTGATGGTACAACATTGTAGTATGGGGCAGCTATGTGTTTCCAATATTAGCCATTTTGTTTGTTTTGGGGTCACGAGTGCTATTGAAATACATGGGTCGGGTTCACTATTTTTGAGTAATCTATATGTTGGCATTTTTATATTTTGGAGACTATTTGAGTGAAATTTGTATAAATTGGTTCGTTCATTTTTTTTGCCAAAAAGGGTTAAGTCGTCAAGGTGGGGGATGATATTAAAAGTGAAGTCGTCCTCCACCCAACCAATTTCTTTATTTTTTTTAAAAAGGCAATGTTGTCCTTATAGAGGACGTTTTGTGTGTGGTGGAAAAAGTGAAGTCGTCCTCTAACATGACGACTTCACTTTTTCAGTTTTTTTTTCGTAATTAATGAATTTTGATTATTTTTTAGTTTAAACTTATTGGTAGAATAAATAGTAAAAGAAAATTAATGGAATAAAAATAAACATTAAATTATTTTAACATTGATTAATAATTAAAATACAATAATTAAGTTATTAGAAAATCAATTGTGTCCTCTAGTTCCACATAGAGGTCGTCTTCTAGGTCTGGTTGGTCGTGTTGGTGGTTGTTGTTGGTGTGGTTCATCATGATCATCATCTTCATGTTGATGACTTTGAGAAAATTGGGGATGTTAAACCGTTGTTTGGGGGGTTTGAGAAGGCATTGGCGAAGGATAGAATGACATTGATGATGGTGTAATGGCTGAAATGCCAAACATCTGTGATGGACCAGCACCATAACCTGACTAATGCGGGAAGAAACCGTACGAGGAAGGGACATGTTGGAATTGGGTGTTTGATGGGTTGCCAAACTGAGGGTGTGAATGTCCAAACATTTCACCGTGACCCATAGACAAGTGTTTGAAAAATTGTTGGGGATGATGTACAAAATCTAGAGAAGACCCGACATGGCCAATGTAGGGTTGTGAAGTAGGTTGGGAAGGTTCTTGTGACATATCATATTGTAAAATAAATAGCAAGGTCATTGTCATGAATAAGTACGCATGTTAAACAGATGTACAACATTGTAGTAAAATTGACCTCATCGTCGGTAGATTTAGTATTTGGAGATATGTAGCGGACAATATGGTTTATCTACAACTGCATGTAAGGTATTTCATCACGCAAATATTTGTTTATGCTAAACGGTGTACCTTAAATGACCTGATTTTGTTGGTCATTCCAAATTGCAATCCATTGGTGATGATGTGCCACCCAATCTCTTTCATTTCTCCACCTCAAGTCATTTCTCCACGATATAGACAAGCCAAAACTGTAGACCTCCAACTATAATTTCTGACTACATTCAAGTCAGTTAGCTTAAGTTGATACATCACATGTACCCTGGCAACAGACGTGTTTGACATTAAAATGCTTCCAATCAATGTTAGTATGTATGCTCTCGCATATTGAGCAATAACATTGTTGTTTACATACTATGGAAGTTGTTAGAAAGTACTATTTAACCAAGAAACTCTAATTGAGTTTTCTCTTATCACTGTCGGTGGTAGAATTACCCCCAGATGTTCATGGAAGGTCGAGAATATGTCTTCCACTATGGTGGGACCAGTGACCACACCTCCATTTATCGGTAGGCCAAGGAGGACTACCACATCCTCTAATGTCACAGTGGTCTCTCCATTAGGGAAGTGGAATGTGTGAGTTTCTATCCTCCACCTTTCTAATAAGAAAGTGATTAGAAGGTGGTTGACATCCATGTTTGGAATATACAAGGTGTGTCCAAATCCAGCCAGTTCACATAAATATTTCACACGCGGATCAATTAAATCTTGGTTATTTAGAATCCAGACTCCAGCTCGTCTAGGTCTAAGAACTCGTTCATTGCCTTCCCATAAGTCCTTCATAATATGTTCATGCTGAAGGTGGAGTAGTGACATATCCGAGGAAAGGCGTCGGTTGTTAGCCATGCTTAAATAAAATAAAATAAAATGGATGAAAGGAAATTAGAGTAAGACGGAAATATTAATTATAAAGATCATAATTATTGACTAAAATCTGATGTGCAAAATAAGACTTAAAAAAATGCAAACCTTGAAAATAGTAGCATTAAAGTTGGTGAAGAAGTGTTTTTGAAAATTCAGTGTACAATGAAGCAACCCAAGCAAAGTGTGTGTGGAATGACCCAATGCATGAATTATATAACTGTGAATCTTTGCAATGATTGGTGTCAGCTACACTCACTAAATTATTGTATCATGCATTCAAATTCACAATGAATGAGGTTCTAAAAGCATTCAAATAATGCCTGAAAAGTTGCCAACTTATTAGACCATTGCATGCAAATTGAATATTTTGTATGGCATAGGTAATAAGAGAATCTCTACACTCCACTATTGCAAAGAAACTCGTGATCGTGAAGTAGTAAAGTGGCCAGCGTTTCAGTGGAAGCAAACAAAACCACGTGGTACAGAAACCGTTACCACCTAGACCGGTTTCCATGCCAAAACCGTCATCAGCAGGACTGATTTCCATGCCAAAACCGTCATCACTAGAACTAGTTTCTATTTAATGGGAACCAAAGTTGTCCTCTGGTGGACCGATTTCCAATTACTACGCAAACCAAAGTCGTCCATGCAGACACCGATTTCAATTTATGAGAATTAAAGTCGTGCTCGTGGTCAGCGGCTTCATTAAGGCAAGTCGTTGACATTCACTACGATTTTAGTTTTCAGTAATTAAAGGTTTCTGATGAAATTTTAAAGCAAGTTGTTGCCATTGATTACGGTTTAAGTTCAGTAAATGAAGAAGTCGTTGGCATTGATTACGATTTCAGTTCATTAATATTGGGTTTCTGATGCATGCAAATACTACAATTTTCTTTACGACAAATAAATTATTGCATGCACATCCATTTCAAATTACCTACTTGTGTGAGGAAAGCCCTGCGTTCGTGCACAACACTTTTTCAGCCATAATAATTTTGCATAGTGAAGATGGGTGACACAACTCCTTTCGTCAAATTTTGCACATAATGGTTGATCCCTCTAGTTAATATCCTGATATTCTTTCCGATAGCAAACAAAATTTCAAGTGGGAAATAAGGAAGATTGGCGGTTCACACATGCTTGTCAACCATGCAACCTGCAGATCATGTCAATCTTGATTCCAACCAAATTGGTTCTATTGTGTTGAACTCTGTAAAGAAAAGCCCTTCCACACCTATCAAAAGTTTGATAGTTGAAATAAAAAATGGTTTCGGATATTCAATTTCATACGAGAAAGCTTGGAATGGTAAATGTAACATCCCTAAGGAATATTACTTAATTAAATAAATAAATAGAGAAAATGAAATTAATACTTCTCGATATTATTATTCCCAAACGCGGTAAAATTTACAATGTTTAAACAACGCGCTAAAATCCATAAATAGTAATAGTAAAAGTTTTACAAATCCAAAAATCCATAATCATAACTGAAAGTATAATCAAAGAAATCCCTAGCTCTAGTCCCAGCTAGCCTTCACTCTGTCGTCTGTGCATCCACAACATCACCTGTATTATCATCTGCTCCCACGTAACGAATCACACGATCATCGCAAATCACAAACAAAAATGGTGAGCTGATAAAATTAGAAATAACATATATATTAACACAATATATAAATAGAACACCCATCTTATTCATTCTACTTAGTTCCTCGCCAAGACCTTTATTCCCAAGGCTTTTCAGCCTTTTAATCACATAAATAGCTAGCCTTGGACTCCGGTATATGATGCTCGCACAAACCTGGCCCCTCGTGGCCCTGCCTCTACGAACCTCCCCACTCGTAGTCCTACTCTACGAACCTCCCCGCTCGTAGTCGTGCTCTACGGACCTACCCACCCATAGTCCAACACATGTGATCCACCAACTATGTACCTCCCCGCACAAAGCATCTCTCAAATGTGAGCACACAAAATACGAACCTACCTCGCTCGTATCCCACGCTCATGGCACATCATCTCCTGATCCAAGTGAAGCATCATTGCATAAACACAACACACACAAACCATAGTCTACAAGGTCATTGCCTAGCGCGGCCTAAGCGCCGCCTAGCGAAACTACTGCAGACCGCCTGTCGGTTCTCTCCTTGCTGTCGGGCGCCAGCTACTGTCAACACCCAATTTCGTCCGGCTAAATAAATAATAGAATAAATAATAATAATTTGTTTTTTTCAAAAAAGGCATAAAAAAAATAAAAAAATAAAAAAGTTTTCTCTTTGGTTTTTATTGCTTTGTCTAAATAATAATAATAACAGGATAATAATAATAATAATAAATAAATAAATAAAAAGAAAAAAAAACTTTGTTTTAATCTTGTATGTATTTTCTTTTGAGGCTTTGTTTCTATTTTAGCCCTAAATACTCTATACACCCACACCGTTTTTCTTGCAACTAATGGTAGCCCAAAATTTAATTTTCACACCCCCACTCTATGCTTTGTCGTTTCTGCTCCAGATTAAGAAGTTAGTCTAATAATTAGAAACAGAATATGTTCTAATATTTAGAATTATTTACTCTGATTTTGTGCTCTGATTTTATGACACCTTTTTTCTAGATAGAGAAATATTAATATAATTCAAAACAATATCTCTTTTACTAATTAAAATTAATTTTGCTGATCACGTTTGATTTTGTGCTCTGTTTTTTATATGATTTGATTCTCATTTTGTAATAATTTTAAGACCAGTTCTTGCCTTTTAAAACTCGTTGTAGTTAAAGCAGACATTTATTACAAGATTACATTAGATTTATAATGTTGTGTATATAAACCCATCAGAAAGAGAAGAAGAAAATGGGTTTTCTCTCTCAAAAATTTCTAGAGCCCTCTCTCACTCTAAGCACACATTCTCTTTAAACCCTTGCACATAAAAAAAACCCACCACCCCCACGTGCTTCTTAGTGTTCCAACGCAACTATTGTAAGTCTGATCTTCCGTTCAGGTTCGCAAAATTATTTTTTTATTGTGTCATGCAGTATTTCTCGAGATGTGTTTTTTATCTTGGTTGAATTTGATGTTTTCACTATTTCTTTTCATATCAAAAAAAAACATTATTGTCATGCTCTTTGGGTTCATTAGTTTTATAATTAAGGTTTTGTTGATTGCTTTGGGTTGTGAACATTGTTGCGTGAATAGGTGAGAGATATCATGTTTTGACATTGTATGAATATGTTGTGCCATATTTTTTCAGGTTAAGGGTTGTAAAAAATTTTCATATTAAAATAATATGACTAATCTTAAATGTTATTTCCTAATCTTTTATTTATTTATTTTCCTAATGTTTTCATAAATTGTGGATATATAATAGTCACATTTTGTTGGGTATCAATGTTTTATTTTGGAAGTTTTTTTAAAGGAAGTAATAACAAATAAATAATTTAAATACCCTTTTAACTTTTATAATGTATAGGTGCTCGTGTGACCGCTCGCGTCATCTTAGTACTTAATACCTTCGCTTCTCTATAAGATTACTACAAAAAATACAAAATTTTCAAATATTAAAAAAGAATAATATCAACATCTTCGAACAAATTGTTTTCAAAAAGTTTTTTCATAAAGAACTACGTGACCCTGATTCTCCATTATCAATGGAGATACGTAGGAGCAAGGAGTAATCCTTGTCGGGCCCAAAAAACAAAAAAATCTTTTTTTGTTTCCTTTGTTTTTATTTATCATCTTTGTCATCTTTTATTTTATTTTTATTTATTAATTTATTAATTTATTAATTTATTTATTTTATTTTATTTCTTTTTTTTAAAAATAAGTATTTAAAGGAGACCACATCAATTTGTATTTTAGTTAAAGGTACCGTCTTAGGATGGGCGTTGTAGGGTGCTAATACCTTCCCTACGCGTAATTAACTCCCGTACCCCCAATCTTTGTTTTTGTAGACCTTGCTCTTTTTTATGGTTTTCCATAGTTTCCTATAATAACTATGGTGGCGACTTCAAACTCTTTTTTACAAATATGTTGTTTTTTTGGTTCGTCATCCCGTCGCGATTTCGGTTGTGACAGCTACCTTTAGACCCACTATTGCAGGGTCTATCGCCTAGTGGTTTACACTCGACCGCCAGGCGCCACGCGATGCTGGGAATCCCCTAGAGGTCCTATCGCTTAGCAGACATTCCCATTGCCGCTAGGCGCCAGACCAGAAGCACCTCTACTGGTGTTTGGCACCTGAAACAACCCCTAACTTCTCATGAAACGTCCTCACTCTTGCTCCCTTTTTTCCTAAGATTGGTTCTTACTCCAGTTAAAGTGTCTCTTTGCAATACTTTTGTTTCTTTGCTTTCTTATCCCATTCCTATTTGGACCTCTACTACTCATTAATCACTCTAACTTACCAATTATCTTAGTCAGATTTAAGGTTATATCCTTCATTCTAAGATTCCCTCTTACCCTACTGTTAGCATCACTTTATGACAGTATACACTTATCTCAATCCTAGTATTTCAGTATACCAATCTATTGATACCTTTCATACTCCAATCTCTCCATCCAAGTAACTTACTTCAGTTGAAAGTAATAGAATCCAGTCCCCACTTAGACTACTTCAGGCTCGCATCAAAGCCTCTCTTACCTCTGTTATCAATAAGTCACAATCGTTCCCAACTCTTATAATTAACCAACCAATATATTCTTACCTCAACCATTTATTATTAATCAATATTCCAAATTTCCCAAATCACAAATTTTACCAATACCATTTAGTTATTCTCTTTCCACTGTTTCAGTATATATGAATACTAATCCTCACAACAAAAAATCTTTACCTATTTAACTTATTTTCATCCTAAGTGCATCCTTACCACTAATATGTTGTCTTCATTGAACTACCCTTTATTCCCCTATTATAATCATCTTTTCATGCCTAATTCATTCGCAACTCAATCACAGTTAGTTTCTCCCCAAGGCTGATTAACCAATTTTCCCAGCAGCCCTGTTACGTTGCTATCGCCTGGCGGCCAATGAGATGCCGCCAAGCGGCATACCAGAATATGGGTAAAGACCCAAGTTTTCTACACCCGCGTAAACCCATTCCCGTTCTCATGGTTTTGTTGTCTCGAGCACTACAACCCAATTGATCAATGAAATAATTCTAAAGTCAAGTTCTTCCAATCACAACTTGAAGGATCATTAATTCTACTCGATAGAAAGATTACCAATTTTTAACATGAACCCTTCATGTTCCATTCTCCAATGTTAATCACAGTCACACCATATATACAATATCATAACATGAATCAATTAAACAAATGAAACAAAGACGAACTGGGATATCAACATATCACAAAAATTCACCAAAACAACAAACTAGCATTTAGGTAAACTCTGATGCGCCGCCTGGCGGCACCTGCATGCCTCCCAGGCGGTTTCTGGGCGAAAACAACCTAATTTAGCAAGGGTTTCATGCAACTCAGTTCATCCAATTCACAGTACATTATTTACGAATCAAAACCATTAAAAACAACTCCCCTTACTTGGATTCCTTGCTCCAAATTCGGATTTGATGTGTTTCTAACCCAAAAGTACCCTTATCCTTTGATTTGTCACCAATAATGGCTTCCACTTCCTATTTTCTTTGCAGTCCAAGCCAATATGCCAGAACTTCTCTGCCCAAACACTCACACCACAATTCTAGACTTCTTTCTCTCTCTCTCTCTCTAATTCCTCTCCCTCTCTCAAGATTAATCCTCTCTTAATTACCCTTTAACTCATTAAAACAAATTTTAAATAAAAATGATGATTAAGGCCATTCAATGAGTATTAACCTAGTGTTTTCCAGCCCCTATGTTGCCTCTCTACTAGCTGCTAGGGTTCCTAAACCCTTTCATATCCATGCTAAAAAGGAAGTTTGGCAAAAAAAAAAGTTTAGTTTTGTTTTTAGCAGGGTTTGAACCTATAACCCCTCAATCACAAAGCAAGCACTCAACCAATTCAACCAATCATAATTTTAGGATTACATTATCACTACTCACATTAAAATATATACACCAAATAATGCACAAATTAAAATAACACACAATTGGCATACATAGGGCTTGAACCCAAGTCCTTTCACAATACTAAGTACTCTCAACCACTTGAGCTAGTACTTTTTCACATCATAGTACTCCGCATTAAAGGCCTTAAAGGCTTCTATTACCCGCATTAAAGGCCTTAAAGCCTTAAAGGCACTTGCTAAGGAGTTTGGAGATTGGGAAGACTCTTATAATGAACTTCCATGGTGGTATCAAGTTGTACAAGAAAGTAACCTCGACACAATAATTCAATGCACGAGACCTCCCGTAGTTGTCAATGGTCAACCTGACCCTTCTTGCTATATTATGAAACAAGTATTTTGGTATTTTAGACCATGCATCCAAGGGTTTAATTATTCCAAGCCTATTGTCTAAGTATATGGGACATTTCTCACAGGAAGATATCAAGGGACATTGCTAACAACGTTCATTCAAGATTGGTCACGTAATATATTCCCTTTGGCCTTAACGATAGTGGAAGGAGAAACAAATGAGGCCTTAATCTAGTTTTTTCAACTCTTAAGGAAGTACGTGATGTAAGATCCGTGGAATTTAATTAATTAAATAAATAAATAATTAATAAATGCGGGTGTGAAGATCATTTATGACATTAAATTATGATTAGTATGATGTGGAAAAGTACTAGCTTAAGTGGTTGAGAGTACTTTGATTGTGTGATTGGACTTGGGTTCGAATCCTATGTATGCTATTTTTGTGTTATTGTTTGTTATTATTTTAAATATATGTTAATTATGCCGAGAAATAATATGATGGTTGAATTGTATTCATTAGCATAAAATATGAATTGGATTGATGGTTTAGCATTGATTTGGCATGTGCATGGTTGTGGGTTCAAACCTTGGAGAACCTGAATTAAACTTTAAGTTTTCGATATATTTTTGACTTTGGCGTGAATATGAAAAGTTGAGAGAAACCCTAGTTGAAGGGCAGAGCTTGGTGGTGGCTGAAAAACAGCCATAAGGAGACAATGAATGTCATTAAACAACTCAATTAAGTCTCATTTTCGTGTTAGGTAAATGACATAGTTTTTAGGCACCTTTAAAATGAATGTCATTAAACAACTCAATTAAGTCTCATTTTCGTGTTAGGTAAATGACATAGTTTTTAGGCACCTTTAAAAAGAAAAAGTTGGTTAAGTGAGAGGGTTTTGCAAGGCTGGAACTATACTCAGACTTAGAGCACGAAAATAATTGAGATTTGTGAGGTTGAGTGAGGTGTTGGGGTTGAAAAAGAGAAGAACCAAGGAGGGTTTGGTGATCAAGGGAGAATTTTCAAGTGTCAAAGGCTTAAGCGAAGGAAACTAGGTTAGAGGAGCTGAACCACGTTCTATCTGTGTTTTATGTGTAATGTTATGATTATAGAACGTATATGTTTGGTTTCTTTTTATAATTGCATTGAAATCTGCGTTTCGGGGATTTTTCCAGAAACCGCCTGGCGGGCTGCTCATAGCCACCAAGCGGCACATGTCAATTTAAGGTATTCTTGGGTTCCCTTGAGGAACCGCCTGGCAGTAAGTCCTTGTACCGCCAGGCGTCGTACACCTATAGCCCAATTTCTGGGTTTTGTTGATGAACTGCCCGATAGTGATGAACAACCGCTAAGCGACGCGAGTTTAATTGACTCGGTTTTGATGTTCTAGGTACCCTGGGTGATTTTGATCGGAGGAAAAATGAAGTTCTACTCAATTAATGATGATGTGAGGTGTTTCATTGTTGAATTATGTATGGTTGGAAGTTTAATTGGATAAATTACTATGAACGCCTTGTGGGTTGCATGATGTCTTGTTTTTATGATTTGAGGACGAATATCATGAATAGGCATGGGAAATTATTGATTTAATGAGATTAGGTTGTGGATTGTCATGGATGTGAATGCATTCGGGTAAGAATTGATAGAAATTGCAAAGCAAGGGGAATGGTAAAGGTTTGAAGACACGTGGGCTGGGGAAAAATCTGGAAATGCCAGATGTTATGCACCGCTTGGCGGCGCAGAGCTTGCCGCCAAGCGCCAGCGGAGAAGCATTCATGTAGAGGGTGATTTTGGGCACTGCGGGTTGATCTGAGAATGTTTGGGTCAACCAGGTTATGGCTAAATGCGAAGTGGGAATAATAGTTCGTGAAGAGCTTTGGTATAAGAAATGTAGTTATAAATATGATAATTGAGGTTTGCTAATAGGAAGAAAAGGTCTTGAATATGCAACTGGATAGATGAATGAAAATAGCTGGTGTAGGGACTGATTTAAGGGATTATAGGTAAGGTAGCAATGTTCCCAGTCTTACTTTATAATCCGGTTGATGTAGGCTGGTGAAATGTGGTAATGGAAGGGAATGAGTAACATAAGGGGTATGGTATGGTTGTTGGATTAAGGTGTCATCAGAATCATATATAGAAAACATATAGTCACTAGTTTGGAAAAGTATATGGCTGTTATCGGGTAGTGGTAGTTATAGGAGTGAAATAATTCAGTGACCTAATTGCTGCAATGATATTATGGGAGTTCTAAATTCGATGGAGAAGTTCTGGAGGTGGTGGGTGTGAGAGTAGTAAAATAGGGGACCCTGTTACTAATCTAAGAAGGGATACTAATTAACTTGTCGAGTGAATATGTGAGTAAGAAGGTAGAAACCAGTGCCTGAAACCAAGCCAGAATCTGTACTGCGAAGGTACTGGTGTGGCGAAGCATTTAATGCGGATTGCAATGACGTGGAAAAGTATTGCTCAAGTGGTTGAGAGTACTTTATTATGTGAGAGGACTTGGGTTTGAGTCCTATATATGCCAATTGTGTGTTATTTATTTGTTTTTATTTTTAAATATATGTTGAGCATGATTATGAAATGATATAATCATTTAATTATATTAGTCATCATGAAACATGAATTGGTTAAATGGTTGAACATTGATTTGGCATTTGTATGGTTATGGGTTCAAGCCTTGGAGAACCCAAATTAAACTTTATTTTTGCTATTTTGGGTTTTGGCTTGAATTTGAAGGGTTAAGGGAAACCTAGATGCATGGGCAGCCAAGGGAGGCTGAAAAACAGACCATAAAGAATCAATGAATGATAATAAACATTGCCATTAAACCTTAAATTCGTTTTTGGTAATTATCTAGCTTTAAGGAACCTTTAAAAGGCCAATGTGAGGTAAGAAGAAGGGTTTTGGCAAGCTGTGAGTGTACTCAAAAAAATAGAACACGAATTTTGAGAGTAGTACGGTTGGAGTGAAACTTTGAAGCTGAATTGGAGAGAAAGCCAAAGGGAGATCATTGAGGATCAAGAGAGAATTCACAACAATTCCAAAATTTAAGCCAAGGAAACCAGGTTAGGGGAGCTGAACCACATTTTTTTTATGTTTTATGCATAATTGTATGATTTATAGCATGTATATGATATGCCATTTTCTGTTTGCATTGAAATTTGCATTTCTGGAATTGTGGCTCGATTTGTGTTTTTCTGAGTTTTTACATGAGTTTGTTCGTGGGAAAGCAAGGGTTGGGTCTTAGGAGACGATCTGGTGTTGGACTTCACTGATTTGTAGTGTAATTGACCATGAAATTGGATGAAATAGTGTAAGGAGGCTCTAGGATTCATGAATTGCGAATTGTTGCTTAGGGAATCAATTAGCGAAAATTGAATTTGGGTAATTTGCTTTTATCAAATGGAAATAGTAGTATAATTGGATTGTTAAATAACGGAAAGTGTGGGCAAAATTGAATTGGAGAAATTGTTGGAGAGAAGAGATGTGCTGGTGCTGAAAATCAGGGAAAAACTGCTTAGAACAGTATGCACCGCCTGGCGTTACGCAATATTTCTGATTTTGGAGTCTTTAAAATGCATGAATAACCTCTTGATAATTACTAGTAACTTTTAATAAAGCATGATTGGGTTATGTGGTAAGTCTCTATCAATTTGAATGTTCCTTTGGATTAGTCACATATGGAGAATTGGTTTGGTGAAGGCATGGGTGTCAATATTAACTTGCATTGGTGGATAAGATCATGTGCTTAAAATTGTTAGAGTGTTGCTGCTTACATTTTGTTTGAGCATGCTTGGGATGGTCTATATGACTAGGGGATGAATGCACATGTGAGGTGCTATAAGGCCTGGAACATTATAGATGATAATGCTTTTCATTAAGGGTACTCTAGAATGAGAGAAAATGAGAGCAACTGAGAGCAACCTGTGTGGAGTGTGCTTGAACCTGAACTAAAACCAATATTGCGCAAGTACTGGTGTAGCGCCTGGTGGTAAGGAGGGGTGCGCCAGGCGAATTCTGCAATTCACTACCTAAAACCAAGACTAGTCTACAAAATTGACACTTTTTTGTATGCATGTACTAAGCTAACCTATGGAAGTTTAATCTAACTATCCTAACATGTTTGTAATGGCAAAATATAAATAGAAAACAGCTCACACTGCTAAACCTGACTACAACTCAAAATCTAGCTACCTAAGACTTAAAACTACCACTAAACTATGCTAAAACTCCAACAATTTAGAAATTAAGTAAACTAGCACACATAACTCTTATAGAACTACTTGGAAAACTTCTAAATATCAAAAGAAAGGTTGAGAACATATCACAACACATAATTAACAAGATAATTCGAATTTGCCTAGTAAAAACCCAAAAAATGAACTAGAAATTAGTCAAAATGAGCTAAGACTACCAAATTAGCAAAGGAAATGTTAAGCAATGATGCAAAAACAATTTAATTAGTATAAGAATGATGAAAACTAAGCTAAAAGTTAGGAATAACACGGAAAACGAAAATTGATATGTGGAAGCTAACTTGTGTGACTTAGTTTATGCATAACTAGTCTAGTTAAAGAACTTCGTTTATGTTTTTTTTATTGAATTAGAGTGACTAACTTGTGTGGCATATTTTGATGCAAAAATAGTGAACCAAGGGCAAAACAACTTACAATAACAATGGCAAAAAAGATGCTCTAAATTGGTTAAAAAATTTGTAAGTTGACCATGAGTTGACTTTTTCATATTTAGTCCTAAAGCTTGTACTAGCTATTGGAGACTCAATGTGGCATTAAATGCAACTTGTGTTGAGGTAGAGAAACATCACAGATGGTGGGAAGTGAAATCATGAACTAGATTTTAGGTTTTGAGTGTGATATGCTCATTTTAGGTTTTTGGACTACCTAGAATTAGGATTTTTATTCTCCAATAGTTCTAGTAACTCATTAGCATCATATTAACCATGTCTTGATGGTAAAATTATGCATTTGCACACTGCTACACGTTTTGACCCTTGATCACACAAGCATGTGAATGATTGACTTAGCTTTCCTCACTATTTATTCTACACATTTCATCATATTGAAACGTGTTCAAGATATTTACGGCATTTGAAAAGTGAGCATCTAGTTCATCTAGTGGAAGGAAAAGTGAGCACAAATGCAAGTGTATATATAGAAAGAATAACAATAATACATTGGTTAGAATAACCAATAAATTTTCATTATTGCATCAAAATAAAAATAAAAAAGCTACTACAAACAGCACAACTATATGATAACACTCAAAATCTTATAATTTTCCAAGCAATTTGCATGTTTTTTGTGGTTTTTAGACTACTAATTCTTAGTTTTTAAAAATCTTCTACCCTTTTAAGGTGTTGTGTTGGAGAATGAGAGGTTGAATTAAGAGGACTAGCTATATGAAGGACCTAATGTTGTTGCTGGAACCTTGCTTGTTGCTGCCATATGAAGCACCAGCCATATTGGAGTGATAATAGGTGAATTGGATGCTGAATGGACATTGAAAGTTGGAAAGTGAGGATCTCCAATAGTCACAAGATGACTTAGCATCTAAGACAATTGGCTTGCACTTGAGAGGGGCCTAAAACGTAACATTTGGAAGCACCACAGCTGATGCACTTATTTGGGACTACTTTGGCTATATTTCTAAAACACTTCCTTGCATCCAGAAATACACATCTAAAATTGTGGTTTGCAAGATTGGACACTGATGATAGTCCAATAATAAGTGTCTTGACAAGCACAATAACAACCATCATTACCATCGAAAGAGGGAATCTCAATTCTTAATTTTGATTTCAACAACGACATTACCAACGGCGTAGATCCGTTGGTACATCCGTCAGAGTACTAAATGAAAGACATTACCGACGACCCATATTTGTCAGTAAATGAAGAGGTAAACATCTGTCGGTAAATCCAACGGTAAACACATCCAACAATTTCTCCATGTACGTTACACACAGATATTGTCCGTCGGTAAATTCAACATATGCATCCGTCGGTAACTCTGTCAGTAATGATCAATGACCGACGAATTGTAATCCGTCGGAACATCTCTGTCGATATTTAGCGTTTTTCTGGTAGTGTTAATTGTCTTATATTTTAATGTGTTGGTGGTCATTGATGGGATGAGTGTGTTCTTTGACTTTACTTTTTGCCTTATATCATGTGATGGTTATTTTTTTGAACGCGAGTTATATATCCATAGTTGCAATGTCAATAATATGTCTTTTGCTTGGTTATATGTAATATTCTAGTTGCATGTTTTTAAAAGTAAAATGTCAGCTTCATGCTTTAGTTGTTTGTTGTTTTGTTGGGGTTGAAAACCACTCGTTGAGTTCATTATAAACTTTCATATTTTACTTTGTCGTGACAGGATGTATGGCTGTTCTTGAAACAAAAAAAAATGCCGTGACACCCCTTCCATTGGTCATCCACTCGACCATCTTTACATGGGTCACCCAAAAACCTATTTTGAACCTCTAAATTACTAACTTTCATCCATCATGCCACTTATAAAAGAAACCTAACCATTTGTTGCCAAGTAGCAAAGTCCTCGCACACATAATCTAACCAATAAGAGCTTGAGACGTGTCCCATATCATAACATTCAAAATCGGGCCAATCAGTTGATAACATGTCATCGTCATCTTCAACCTAGGTCTCAAACAACACTTTCACCTACACCGTGAGTCACTCCATCACATAAACCATTACAGTACAAACTTCCTTTGATCCAGAACCACAAAAACCGTCAGATTAGACCTGCACCATGCCTCTTAGTAGAACTCAGCTAGCAAAGCAAGCCACAATTAACGCAACAGCCTCCTCCCCGGAATTCAACATTGCTGAAACAAAACCCTCACCTGCGACGCTGCCAGTTTCGTTCCCCCACTCTTGGACCTTTGTCAACGTACCACCATCGCGAAACCATCAACGTAGAGTCAAAACCCAACAACGTTGCAACCACCTAGGAACTCATCGAGAAGCCATCCAAATCCTAAACGCAGCCACATTCAACCTCAACGTTGCCATCAACCACAAACCTACATGTTCTACCCCATGATGGAAAAGCACCTCCAAGAATGAATCACGCAGCATAAAACTCTAATCGAGGAGCAAGAGATCTGATTGGGAGAGAAAGAAATCTGCCACATGTCAAACTCTTATTGACCAGCCAACAAGTCCAATCTTTAAATTGGTCAAACAATAAACATTAAAGTGAAAATATTAATATATTGGTTTAATGCCTAATTTGGTCCTCTAATTTTATTCAAAATTTTAAAAAGACTCCTAATTTTTCATTTGTTTAATTTAGTCTTTCAATTTCTTCAAAATGTTCAATTTAGTCCTTTCTTTAAATTGATGTTAACGCCGTGTCTGTATAGTGTCACATGTCATCTTATTGTCACTTGATAGTGCTTGTTTTCAATTTTTTCCCCTTATTTATAATTTAGATCCAATTTGGTTGTCTTTTTTCTTAAAATGAAGCAATTTGGTCCCTCTCAAATTTGAGACCAAATTAGGTTTTCTCTACAAATTTGGACTACAGATTGCAAATGGCTGATTTAGAAAATTAATGCAAATATTATTTGGTGATAATTTATTAGATACTTTTAATTAATTAATTAATTTAATTATATCCGAAATTATCAACTAATTATATTTGTCAAATAGTTTATATCTCTCCAAATATTTTTTGATATTCATAACAACTATGAACATAAATGATATTATGATTCTTTTACAAATATTCGAGAGATTTTCGCACTAGAAAAGCCCAATCCAAGTCCTATATATAAAAAGATGAAGGAAGTAGAAAAGACAAGCTCAAAAATTTAGAGTTTAAAAACCCTTTACAGGATCTAATTTCGTTCTCTCTCTTCATTCCTTTCCTATTTTTTATTTTATTTTGATTTCATAGAGTGCTAAGCTTCAAGGGTTGGTTCCACTACAATTTCATTATGGATTCTAATGTTAGAATGCAATAATTGGTTTGTTCATTTGATTATTGTTATGATACATATTTTTATGTCTTTTATATTTGAATCAAGTAAAAGTAATGATTTTTACATTTTAGAAAGTTAGCACGGTGTTAAATCTACACAACATATCAATCATATGAGTTCAAGGGTTTTCAATTTTAATTGAGGGTGTATTTTTATTAAATTTAGAAACTTTCATGTGATTGAATGAGTTTTTGCCAATGATTGAGAAAGTACTTTGAGTAGAGGTGAAAACTTTAACTAAAATTAATCAAGAATGTACTTTGGTTAATTAGCTTTTTACTTGATATTAAAGGTAAAAGAATAGACATGATTAGGCATAGTAATATTTAATTGAGAATGTACTTTGGTTAAATTTGCTATGATTAGTCTACAAAGTTCTTGCTTTTAATTGAGAATGTACTTTGATTAATTGTCAGAACGGCAATAAATTAATTGAGAATTTAAATTGGTTAATTTGAAAATCTATGAAAATAATTAATTGAACGATAATCCTTAGATAACTAGTGAAGAATTCTATTTTGAAAAAGTAGTGGAATCAATCGATTTTCTTTATAATTCTTTTTATTTCTCTTTATCTTTTTCCAATTTTATTTCTTTATTTCTTATTTTGTTTAACTAACCCTTTTGTATAGATTTTATAAGAACTAATTTGTTATAAATCAATTCCATGTTCATTAATAGACGACTTTGGGTTACTTTACCCTTTCTATTTTGTAGACTACTTTCTTAACAATACCCAAGTTGTTATAGATAAGTAGTATTAATTTGATCATGTCAACAACGTTATCACCTATCTGCAACCCGAAGAGTGGTAAGCCTATCAATTCCAAAGATGAAAACCCTCAAATGAGAGAAGGAGCAAAAAGGTAAGATGACCTAATCAATGGTGTAGAAATTCCAAAAGATTCTTTTGACATAATTAATGATTTGGTTTTAGAAGAACCTCCAGTACTTGAAATTGTTGAAAATGATGAGATCTCAATAAATTATATCATGAATAAGATGATATGGAACCGACATAAAGTCAACGTTGACAAGGCTTTTGTATATAATATAATAATGAATACTACAAGTGACAATGAGGATTAAGAGCCAATGACAATTGAAGATTGTTGACAAAGAAACGACTGGCCAAAATGAAAAGATGCAATCGCAGAATTAGATTTGATTGCTAAATGAAAGGTTTTTGGACCTGTAGTTCGGACACCTGAAAGTGTAAAACCTGTTGGGTATAGATGAATTTTTGTAGAAAAATGAAATGAGAATGGTGAAATTGTTAGATACAAAGCATAATTAGTTGCTCAAGGTTTTTCACAAAGACCTGATATTGATTTTGAAGACACAGATTCACCAATATTGGATGCAACAATATTTACATATTTAATTAGCCTAATAGTTACATAAGAAGGTCTGAATTTACATATTTACTTAGTCTAGTTATTACAGCCTATTTGTATGGTTCTCTTGAGAATGATATTTAAATAAAACTCCCTAAAAGATTAAATTTGCCCAGCAAAGAAAATTCTAAAGAGCATTATTCAGTAAAGGTGAATAAGTCCCTTTATGGATTAAATCAATAAGGACGTATGTGGTATAATCGTCTTAGTGAGTACTTATTAAAGGAAGGGTATAAAAATGACCCTATTTGTCCTTGTATCTATATGAAAATATCAGAAAATGAATTTGCCATAATTGTTGTTTATATAGATGACATAAACATAGTTGGAACTCCTAATGAGCTCACAAAAGCAATTGATTGTTTAAAGAAAGAATTTGAGATGAAGGATCTTGGAAGGATAAAGTTTTATTTAGGATTACAAATTGAGTATTAAACAAAGGTGTTTTTGTACATCAAGAAGCTTATATAATGAAAGTGATTAAAAGGTTATATATGGACAAATCACATTCATTATCCACTCCAATGGTGGTGAGGTCATGTTGATAAAGACCCTTTTATACCTCAAGAAAAAGATAAAAAACTTATTGGTCCTGAAGTACCATATCTTAGTGCTATAGGAGCACTAATGTATCTTACTAATTATACTGGTCTCGATATAACATTTGTTGTAAATTTGTTAGCAAGATATAGTTCATCACCTACAAGAAGACACTGGATTGGAGTAAAATAAATACTTCCTTATCTTAAGGGCATGATGAATATGGGCTTATTCTACCCAAATTATTCAAAATCATATCTAATGGGTTATCTAAATGTAGGTTATGTATTAGATCCTTATAATGATCTATCACAAATAGGATATTTGTTCACATGTGGTGGCACATCTATTTCATGGCAGTCTGTGAAACAAACAATAATAGCAACATCGTCAAATCATGCGGAAATTTTAGCATTATACAAGGCAAGTAGTGAATGTATTTGGTTAAGTCTATAATTCAAAATGTGTGACAAACTTGTGGTTTATCCTCGGGAAAAAAAATGAAATCAGCAATCATATATGAAGACAATAGTGCATACATGGCTCAATTGAAAGAAGGATATATTAAAGGAGACAAAACAAAACATATTCTTCCAAAATTCTTTTTCACTCATGATCTTGAAAGAAATGGTGATGAAGAGATCTAAAAGATTCGTTCATATGAAAATCTAGCAAATTTATTTACAAAGTTTTTGCTAAGGAGGACTTTTAAGCAATTGAATCACAAAATTGGACTCCGTCATCTTAATGTTATAAGTTTACATGAGGGGGAGAAATAGAGGATGTAATGATATTGAAAAATATAGAATGATGTACTATTTTTCCCTCATTAGATTTTTTTCCCAAAGGATTTTTCCTTGTAAGGCTTTAACGAGGCATATTCTCTAATTAATGGACACCCAAGGGGGAATTTTATGAATTAATGGTCATCCATTGATTTGATACAATTACTTATATGCTTGATTGATTTGCTAGACTCATATGATTAATTTCTCTTTATAAGGCTTAAATATTTGTATCAACTATTTGATTAGTATCCTTTATGAGTTACATTTTGTATCTATAAATACGACTCTTCCTATCGGTAATAAGACAATAAGACACACACAAAAATTGTTCTCCATTCTCTCTTCTTCCTTCTTTCTTCTCCCCATTATTAGCTTTATTTTATAACAATATACATATAAACACATATTTATATAAATTTATAGTGTACACACTTATATGTTATATATATATATATATATATATATTTATATATATATATATATATATATATATATATATATTGACACAGATGAATTCACTAGTGCAGTTTTGGCCTTTTAACTCGCGTTATAGGCTTCGGTTGTTGCTTAACCGAAGCATAAAATGGCGCGGTGGCAATTTTGTAATTTTTTTCAACTTTTATGCCTCAGTTTATTAGAAAACCGGTGCCAAAAGGTCTAATATTTCTCGGTTTTGAAGACTCGAAGACTAAAAGTTGGGTATTATTTCAAAAATGCCATTATAGCAGTGATATTTGGCCTCGGTTGGAATTGAACCGCTGCCAAAAACTGTTTTTTCCTCGATTAAAATTGAACTGAGGCCAAAAAGTATTTTCTGCCTCGGGTGGAATTGAACCGCTGCCAAAAACCAGTTTTCTGCCTCGGTTAAAAATTGAACTGAGGCCAAAAGGTTCATTAGGGTTCAAATATCGCGAATCACTTTTTTTCCTCTTCTTCCTCGCGTGTGCGTTCTCTCTCTCAGCCACCCACCTACACTGCTGATGTTGCACTCCGACCACTCACAACTACTAGATGTTTGGCTCATTCGTGTTATGGCTTGGCGAAGTGCGATTTGGGGCTCGCGAAGTGGGCATCAGTTCGTTGTGTTACAGGTGCGTGGTAGATTGGTGTTGTACGTGGATGGAGATCTGTCGTTGATGGTGGCGAGACGTGTAGGTGGCGGCAGCGTGAAGAAACTTGTCATTGCGAAGGAGGTGGTTTCACGATTTGGAGGAGGAGACGCGACATTGTGATTTGTTGTAGATGGTTGATTTTTGTTTGCATTTATGCAAGTGTGATGTTCACATTTTTGTGTATGAAGAACATGGAGGTTCCATGGTGGTTGCACGATTCAAAAATTGCTCTTACGATGAAGGAGAGGACTGTAGTGGCTACGGATCTTTCGTTTTGAGTTTCAAATCTGGCGGTGGTTGACGGAGTTGTGGTGTAACCATGGTGACTACCTATGGTTTCTGGTGGAGAAGATGGGATGTTGAAAATGCAGAGAAGCACATATGGCCTCGGTTCTCAGCAGAACCGAGGCAGAATATGGAGCTTCTGCTTTGGTTGAGACCCGAGGCAAAAAGCTAACATTTTTAGCCTCGTCCTAATATGCCTCGGTTCTAGAACCGAGGCAAAATAACAAAAATAATCGCTGCCAAAAGCCCTTCCTGCACTAGTGATTAAATGTTAAAATTTTGAAATCTTTGAACAAAACATGGCAACCAAAGGTTACGACGATCACTGAATCTTAAAATCTTGCAACAATGCCCATGAAGACTCTCTTTGCTGAGTTAAGAACTTGAACTTGGGTGATTAAATGCATAAGAGGAAGTAAGAAAGAAAAATAATATTGCTTTTAAATTTGAAAATTTTGAAGGTAAAGAATAAGTATAAGATGATGAGTTTGATTGCGAGGATACAAACTTAATGCTGAAATAGTTTAATTATTTAACTTGTTTATTTGTTTTTAAATTTTTTTTTTTTATTTTAAGTTTTTTTTCTTAATTTTTTTATTTTTGATATTTCATTTTAATTTGAAATTACTTTAATATAATGTGTTAAAAAATAAATAAAATTAAAAAATAAACTAAACTTTAGATTAAGAAAAAAGTGAAAAGGAATATTATATATATATATATATATATATATATATATATT
>Ga0214544_1005190_pt1 | contig 25496 bp, 9 predicted proteins | sample CNSS3metaG_FD_160074 | JGI IMG/M metagenome (GOLD analysis project Ga0214544, IMG submission 160074) | Root nodule microbial communities from cowpea collected in UCLA plant growth center, Los Angeles, California, USA - CNSS3 | ecosystem: Host-associated > Plants > Roots > Nodule | place: USA... | reverse complement strand
TGTGGTAGTGTATGCATTGAGGTAGGGATTGTCTTGGCAGTTATCCTGACGCTCTAATAACCATTCAAATTCTCAAGTAGAGAGGAATGGGGTATGTGGTGAGAGGAGCAGGAGGTCCTAGCCTAGGACCATAGGTGTTAACGGACTAACCTTGTATGTGGTAGAGTTTTACTCTGTATTTGTCGCTCTGCAGAGCATTAGATGCCACTACAAGTGCACAACTGCCTGGATCCAACTTCAATGCATGAATCCAGATTAATTGGGTCTTAGATTATTAATTTGTGTGAAACTAATTGATTATTTGTGCTTTTTGTATGTTATTAATTATAAAATTGATTTAAGTTCTCTTTTAAAATCATTAGCTTACCCTTCTTTTGTCTTTTTTCTTTTTGGTGTTTGTTATTCCTTGTCATGATCACCTGATTGGTGTGATCAGTTGAAGAGCTTGCAACTAGCCCCGTGCAGGGAAGAGGAGGAAATGCTGCACAGTAAAGTTTTATGGAAATTCTAGTGTTTTTAGTTTAGACTTGTGTTTTCTCTTTTGAAAACTCTAGTGCAGGTTGTGTATATAAATTGCATAGCAGTTTATCTAGTTTTGTGGGATGACTGTAACATATTGTTTATATTTTGGGTTCTATGTTTTGAACTATCAAATATGTAATGTTTTGTTTGATGGTTTAGATTGTTAAATGGGATGTTACACATCTAGTTTATTTAGCTAGTTATCAAGAAGATTAATAATAAACTCAGAGTAATAATAGTATTAATAGGTTGTAAAAAAAATAATAGTACTTCAAAATAAGATACATGATATAAGAGAGAAAACTAATTTTGTAATATATTTGAAGATGTCCTTAAAGGACAAAACGCAAACACATATTCATTTGAAAAGTATAGAAATACATAATAATAAAAGAATATCACTTACCACACCTTTAAAACAATAAACATAGTATTATTTCTAATCAAAACTTTGTTAACACAAAAATGATATAAAGAGGTTTTGATTGTTGTAATATAAAGTTAAATATCAAAAGAATTCTATATCGTAGAACTGGTTACATTTTTCATATTTCATATGAGTTAGGACATCAATATATCCTACTATTTATATATATATTTTGTAATAAAACAAAAATCTATAACAGTGTGACTCCTTCGTTTATTATAAATAAATATTCTTCTATTTTACTTTTAATAATATTTTAATGTTACATTATAAATTTTTCCCGTGCAAAAATATCAATATATAAACAAAATAAAAAAGTAAAAGTATTACCTCTATTAATTAATTATTTATTTATATATATATATATATATATATATATATATATATATATATGTATTATATCAATTTCTTTCCTGTTGTACATCATTGCCAAAACATTTATTGCATGTTGTAACTGATTGGCTTCTATCTTTCCATTGTTGTTTTTCGAACAATTAAACTAAGGGTAAGAAAAAAAATTCCATTTACTTAATGTTTAATCAATTACCTGCCGTGTTTTTAAGTTACTAATATGTTGATTTTTTTCAGAGAATATAACATTAAATAAATATGAGTCAAATTAATATAAAAAATTATTTTCAATACAAAATCTTAAGTTAAAAAGGTGGTGAATTCCCCTTTTATGGTCATTATTACTTTATCTAAAACTTAAATTTGATCCTTGAATTTTTTATATAGATGTTGCTAAAAAATATAATTTTTATAAAAATCTTTTTTATTCATCTTAAACTACCTTTTCTCTCTTTTTATATATATATATATATATATATATATATATATATATATATATCATAATATTTAAAAAATATATGATTAATATCTTTATAAAATTGTATGAAGTATGTTCTATCATATGTTAATATTTTATTTAAATCAGTTTAATTTTACAAACAAAATTAAAATAAATTTATTATAATAAAGAAATTGTACATTTTCGTATATATATATTGATGTTGAGCATACTTAAGTAAAAGAACTTTAGTAGTCCTGACGCCAAGCGTTCGTTAAGCGCGTTCAAGTAAGTGAACTTAAGTCAAAAAGCTAGAAGTTGCTGCTGATTGTTCCCTTGACAATGAGACTTGTGAGTTTCAAGGTTGAGGGCACCCTGTTACCATTGAGCATCATTCTGTTGTGTGTTCTGTTTTGTTGTTTTTCACATTCTTTGATCTGTGTTCCTATTATTATGTTGTTCAAAGAAGTTTTTATTTTATTACACTTTAAAATGGTATGAATGGATGTAGGGCATTTTTAGAGTAGGAATCCCATTGAATGTGTGACTTTTTTAGTGTATACATTTAGTGGCAGAGGATTGAAGGGCATATCAAGGTCATAGCTCCCAAATATTTTTTTTAAGATTATATGTGTTTTGAATCTTTTTAAATTATATATATTAAAAAAAAATTATTTGTATCTTTTTAAATTAGATAGTAGTATATTGAAAAATTAATAAATATTAAATTAAGTATTTTTTTTCTTCTTCTATAAAGTACAACATTTAATGTTAATAAATAACAAAAAAATAAAACAAAATATAATAATGAAAAAAATTTATTAAGATAATTTTTATTTTATTTTCAATTAATTTTTTACTAATAAATTGGTAATCAAAAGTAGAAGAGTTCCTATTTTATTTATGATAGGAAGCACCCAGGTAATGTATATATACATAAAACATAAATATAAGGTAAGAAAACTATATTGAAATAGATTAATAATATTAGGGCTAAAAATAAGGCATTGACACCGTAACAAAAGCCATAATAATTAGAAATTGATTTTGAAATAAATTTTTGTACCTATATTAGCCCTCCTCAAACTGATAATATATGTTAATCATTTCGAGTTTGGAAAATATGGATCTAAATGGTGCTGGTGCAAAAGGTTTTGTATAAATATCAGTTAATTGTTGTGCTAAAGGAAATGATAGAAGATTAATTGATTTTGCCTACTTGTATTAGTTTATTGTTTCTTACATGTTGTACTAGTCTCTCACACTTATGTGTTTTCTTTTGTTACTGAAAAATAATAATTCTCATTATTTATGTCCTTATTTTTCCTATCTTATCTTCCACTATTAAAGAAAAAGGAAAATTATCTATTATCTTACTTGATAGTGAAATATTTATTTAATATTTAACATTATTTTTCATCTCATGACCATTTTGTATATTTATCTTTTATGAATATAGAATAACAAATTATGTATTATGTGATTTTTCATAGTCGGTTTTTAATTGTAACTTGATTATCATTTTTTTAATAATTATGTCTTTTAATTTTTTATTAGATTATGATAAATTATTCTTTAGTCTTAAACTTCTTTTTTTGAATAAGTATATTAATGAAAAACAAAAAATTAAATTCATTTTTTAGAATTGACAAAAGAAAAACTACTAGTGAATATGAAAACAAGATAATATAGTTGTTCATCGCATAAATGAATGAAAGTTTGTGAAGACTTTTGAATTAATCTATGCATATTAATAAAATGGAAGATGAATATTTTGCAGATGATATGATTATTTATATTGAAAAAAATAGCTGAAAAATTTAGTTATATGATTCAATTATTGATGAGTTAAGAATATGAAAAAACGATGGACAATCTTTTAAATATGTGAACATTTTTTTATAGTCATGACGATAATAAATTACATATTATTTTTTATTGAATTAGTGGTAATAGTATTAAGTTTATAAATTTTGAGTATATTATTGAATTTGTCAAGATTTGACACTGTATGCATTGATGTATGGATTTAAACAAGGCTACATCCTAACACTGTAATAACCATTGACACTCGTATAGTGTATAACGAGTTATGTGGTATGTAACGAGAGTCACACAAGGTCATATTTTGAAGGTAGGATAGTGGTCTCAAACGTGAAAAGGATTAACCTCATTAATGATAAAATGAAACTCATTAGCAATGGCTCTACAAAACAGTACATGTCACCACAAGTGCATGTCTTTAGTGATTCCGACGTTAAATGCATGTATTCGGATAAATGAGTTTATAAGAGTCTTTGATTTAATGGTATACATTTGTGTATTAATGTTTGGAGTGCATTGTATTGTGATGTAACATGTTTTATTAAGATATGATTTTCCTTTTACAAATTAGCTAACCCTCTTGTGTCTATTTGTCTTGTTTGTGGTTGTCTCTTTCTTTTTCAATTATCATTCTATTGGTGTGAGCAGATGAAGATGCAGGATTAGGAACACCATTAGAGAATGAGGAGCCAACAAATAGATTCGTTGTATGTTTTGGAAGCATTAATAGTTAATTTCGATATACAACTTTGGTTGATTTTACGTGATTGTAGAAATATCATATTTTTATAGTCTTATTTCTTGAGAAGTTGTATTAATGTATTTCATACTTCAACCATTTTAGATATTATTACAAAATGTCTTATTTTATTAGTTTTGTGATATCATGGAAGTGTTAAGAATGTTAATTTTTAATTATTAAATAATTTTTTGAAATTTAGTAAAATCCCTCTTCTAAAGTACAATTATGATTTATAATTATTTTGTGATAAAGCTTAGTTTCATGACTTACTTTTTTTAAATCGTTTTTATTGTTCTTTTATATTTTAAATAATGTCTAGTAACATGTTCTAAGATTTTGTTTAATTGTTAAGAATCATTATTTAAAATTTCATGAAATTGTGTATAGACGCACATTTTTATTTTGGTAAGATTTTTCTTTTATTTTCAATGTTTTTGATTTTTTTTGGTAGGGTGAGTTTTAAAACTTTTTATATTTATCCGTGAATTTGTTTTTTTAATTATATTTATTTTTAATTTTAAAAAAACTCGAATATAATAAAATAACACTTTATTTATTTATTTATTTTATAAGGAAAGTTTTAAAATTTTAGATGATTTAATATATTAATGAAATTAATTATGTTAACGTTGTTATTGTTCCAAATTTTCCAAAATACATTCAATTGACCTAATTAATTTCCTTAATTAAAACTAAATTGTCTAAAATTATAAAAAACTTTTCCATGAGATAAACGTTTTTCTCAAATATTAATTTAAAAATAAAATAAAATAAAAGAACAACCCAAAAGAATCACCTTTTTTTTTAAAATAGGATGTAGAAAAAACATAAAATCTGAGAATATGCAACTGTACTCTTCACAAAGTCTTCAAAATCATTATAAAAACATATGTCCAAACACAATTATTAACAAAGTAAAAAATTTCAAACTGAAGCACGATGCTAAGAAGACGAAAAAAAACAAAAAATATAATGCAAATCAATACTTCTAAAACATAAAACAATACAGAGAGATAACGTTGAAGCAAAATAATTACAAATTTATATACAACAGGTTTTTACGAATCTTTTCTTTTTATACCTTTTACATGATTCCAGCTCTAAAAGACAAGATAATTTATCTGGCTTTCTTTTCAATTAAGTTTATTTATTTTTAATTAATTATTTATATTTGGTAATTAGAGATGTCAAAACGAGTCATGTTTATCAGTTCATAAAAAAAAAAGCACGAATCAGGTTAAAATTTTCAATCCGCTAATCTACTATGATTTGGTGCGTCTAGTCCACCCAACTAACGGATAAAAAGAGGGTCAGCCCACTCTCGTCTGTCAACCTTTTTTTTAAATTTTTTATGTTTAAAAATTAAAAAATAATTAAAAATAAATAAATTTTTAATATTATGTGAACATATTTATATGTATAAAATATTTATAAACAAAAATTTAAAAAAATAAAAAAAGAAATAAAAAAGTAAAAAAAAAAAATTTAAAAAAAAGTAAGAGACCAATCATGGGCCCGTCTTGAAATAGAACAGATTGAATTGTCCAATCTATTTTTTTACTGACAGATCAGGTCGATCCGATACTTTTTGTAGACAAAAAATGGGACGGGAACTAACCATTTTTTGTTGACCAAACCTTTCATTATTATATAAGCACAAGGTAAAATCCACCTAAACAACATAACATATGAGTAACCACTTCTTACATAAGTTACGAGAGTTTAAAACTTTTTGTCTCGGTATCTCTATCATTTAACTATCAACACAAAAGAATAAAAATAAATAAATAGACATGACAAATACTCTTTAAAACTATTTCTATATTAACGACATATTTTATCACGAAAATTTATAATTATTTTATAAAAATAAATGATATTCTAAAAATGTTTCATTCATTCCCAGTATAATAGAACTATAAGATTAATTTAATGATACCAGTTGAAAGGAAAGTGAGAGAGAATATCAATTTAATTTCTCACTAATATGTAGGAGATATAAAGTTGCCTTGTAAAATTTAAAAGAAAGGATGAGAAAAATTATAAGTTAAACTGATTTTACTATCAAATAATATTTATCGATAAAACAAGTTATAATGATATTTTTTTAACTGTCTCACATCTCCAATCCTACAATACCAAAAACTAAACGTTTTTCTAAATTCTTATATTACTAACTTTTACGTATTAGATGTTTTCGTTCGTAAGTACACATTTCTTACAAAAATTTATATATTTCTAATCTAGTAAAAAAATAAAAATAAAATTCTAGTAAACACTCCTTACACATTATTTTATCTATATATACCCATTTTAACCAATATAGTTGAGAAATAAAAAATGGCAGTTAAAGATATTAGAAGATGACAATGCTTGTAACAAAAAATGGCTAAATATGTTTTTTGTTCTTGAAGTTTTAGTAAATTTTGTAATTAGTTTTTTCTCAAAATTTTATATCAATTTAGTTATTCATTTTTATAAATGTGTGAATTTAGTATTTTTTATCAAATTTTATTAAGTTTATTTGTCATTTTAAATGTATTTTGTTATAATAATTGAGTTAATATTGAAGCGAAAATATATGAAACGTCGTAAACAATTCAAATATTATCATGAAATACGTTTAAAACGTCATATAAACTTAACAAAATTCGATTAAAATGACTAAATTTATCACATATTTTTAAAGATGAGTGATTAAATTGATCAAATTTTTTAAAAAATAACTAATTTTAAATTTTACTTATACTTAATGATAAAAATATATTTAAACCTAACAAAAAAAATAGTGAATGGATCCGTTGACGAAAGTCACGATGTGCAGCACCACAGCCATAAATTATTAAACCAATTTGGATCCTCCCAACCACTTTAGGTGGTGTCAATAATGGTGGTTGCACAGACTTGGCATTATCACACAGAATACGCCACTCACCTTACCATTCATTTTTCACCACTTTCTTTTATCTACAACCATCACTTCTTCTTTCACACATTTTTAGAGGAATTTATTCATCTCTATTGTAAATATTTCCAGCTTAAGTAAATATTTATTGTAATTAAATAAAGAAGAAAATTTACGTTTTAATCTATGATTTTAATATAAGAGAATTTGTCCTCTTCTTTCTATCAATTTGTTATGTTTTTTTACAGAAACCATTATTATCGTTTCCCCTTCTTCAGTGCGTGACATCCGCTATTGACTAAGTACCGAAAATTGCCCATAAAGAGAACATCAAAAGTCAATAAAGAAACAGAAGAAAAAACGAAAGATAGTGTGAAAATAGAGAGCAAAAGAAAATAAACTTTAATCAAAATAGTAATCTTTTTACACCATCAGTTAATAGTATATATAAAAAATTGTAGAAGTAAGTGGCAAAAAAACAGAACCATTTCTAAAATAAGATAAAAAAATTACAAGTTGTTATAAATTGTAACTTTGTTATTTTTATAATAAAAATTGTTATCATTTAACTCTTGAGGAAAAGTAGAATAAGGAATTTCAATAATTAACGAGGGAATTAATAATTATAATTTACTATATATATATATATATATATTCATAATTTTCCAAAAAACCATATTTATCCGACTTCAGAAAAAACACCACATTATTAGTCACGTTAAACTATTTTTTGGATTAATCGCAAGTAGAAAAGTGTTGAATTAAATATATTTTCAGTTTAAGATAACTTTTATTTTGGCTAATGTCAAATTTTTTTCTTTAATTTTCTCGTTCGAAATCTGGAAAATGACTATTTTTTTTATTTCAATATTACAAGCTAACTGTATTAAAGAAGTGATTATTTTAAATCACATAGACTAATGTGGAAACAGAAGTATAGCAGGAATTTAAATTTTTTGCTAATTTTTTTAAAAAATGTATTTTTAAAATACAGCATAGGGAAACACCATAAAATTCATCTGATAAACCAGACCAGTAAAATAACGACTTTAAATCTCATAGAAAAAAAAATTAAAATATTTTTAAAAAAATGTAATAAATTAAACTAATTTGAAAAACTAAAAACTATATAGTATATTATAAAACCGAAGCTCGCCATGTTTTACTGCTCTGTGTTATTCCCAAAGCCGATACTTCCTTTTCAAGTCTTTTCTCTTTCTCTCTCACAAGATTCTTCTCTCTTCCTTCCTCTCTCTATAACTTCGTCCTTTGCTTCGTTCTTCTCTGCGCGGTTGTTGCGAACCGACGAATAAGAGCGAGAACCCTAACACGGCACTAGAGGTGTTCGGTTGAAGCTCAGATCAGCCATGGCAGCAGCAACCTGCACTTCCGTGCGGTTCCTACTCTCCGTTTCCCTAACCCTAACTCTGCTCCGCTTCGGCGCCTCCAATTCCGAAGGCGACGCGCTTTACACGCTCAAACGGAGCCTGTCGGACCCGGACAACGTCCTCCAGAGCTGGGATCCCACGCTCGTGAGTCCTTGTACTTGGTTCCACGTCACCTGCAACCAGGACAACCGAGTCACTCGAGTGTACTCTCTCTCTCTCTCTGTTTTGTTTGTTTCTGCTATGTTAAGAGTTTTTAGTTCCGTTTCCGTGCTCGATTCTGCTTAATAGTTAGCGTTTGTTGCGTTAATTAACACTTCTGCGGCTACCTGTTTTATCACGCCGTGTTGATTTTTGTTATTTTGTTAATTGGTTTGTAAGATTGAAGGATCCCCCGTGAGGTTACAGGATTCACTGTTTGCGGTTGGATTTGTTTGTTTTTATATTCAATGAAACAAACAAAGCCGCGTTTGTCAAATTATTTCCTGTTAATAGTTAGATTTCCATATTTACTTACCTGCTTCTTGTGGTGTTTATGTGGTTGGAATTCTTTTTATGTAGTTTAATTAGACGCCTTTCTTTGCTGTTTTTTACTTTTTTGGGGCGGGATTATTGTTGCCTTTGTTGCATAAATATTATACATAATGCATATATAAGTTCGTAGTTGAGTAAATAATCCATGTATTGACTGTTAAATTTGGCGTCGACCAATACAAAATGGAAAAGTTCGTTAACTATTATAATAATTAGCTTAAAAGGTTATATTAGCGATGATTTCTGATTGAATATGGTGTTGACTTCTAAAATATGTTGGATACAACATATGTAAAGTGCGCATTTAGATGTGAATAAATTCATAAAACTTAATAAATATGTATTGCAATTCATGCTTCTATGTATCGTATGTGGCTGTATTAAATTAAATTCTTTTGTCTTTTATTAGTACTTTTGATACTTCTTCTTTCACTTATACGAATTAGTAAAGTATTGATATGTATTGGATAAGATACGAGAATAAAGGAAAACATTTTTCTTCATAGATAGTTGCTGTTATAACTGGTAATATCGCAAATCCAACTAGAATGTGTTTGTTTGACCGAATCTGTTGATATTCTCTCCACATTTATGGTGATAATTATGTTGCTTTCTACAGGGATCTTGGTAACTCTAACCTATCTGGACATTTGGTACCTGAACTTGGGAAGCTGGAGCATCTGCAGTATCTGTATGTTTTCTAAATTTTGGATAATATTTTTTCGTACTGTAACTTAAGTGTTTAGGTGTGCTCGTATGATGGATAGATACAATATATGTATTAGATATGATACATATTTGATATTAGATTCGGTGATATAATTATTCTAATGGCCATGCATGTTATTCTAAAAAGGTAGGCCATGCATGTGTGATACTTGTCAACAACATAAATGTTAAGAATTATTGTCATCATAAATCGTGTTCTATCGTCAAATGGGAAAAAGAGAGGACTTTAAGTCTATTTAATGTGCTCTTATGATGCATAGATACAATAAATGTATCAGATACCGTGTGCATCCTATAACACTACTATTCTATAAATGTATCTAGTATGTCTGACACATATCTAGATACCTATAAAAATATTAAAAAAATAATAAATATACTATTGCAATTATGCAAATCCAAATCAAGAAAACTTCTAAGACATTACTACGAACAAAATAAAAAAATAAATTATTGTAATCATAAATTATTTCCTTTTGTCTTCAAGTAGGAATGATATCAATCTCATTCCTCTTTTGGGATCATCTACAAAGGTTTTTTGGTTCATTAAGTAACAGTGTTTTATTGTCTCAATATCATACATTGTTCATATATATGATATGTAGCTATATTAGGTTTTCATGACTTTTATAAAAGGCTTGTGTGCTTTATAGATATATTTCATATTGTGCTCATATTATTACTACAAGGATTGATCTATTGGCATTTGCTGTTAACTATAGCACTTCATATTTGTTTGTGTTTCATATGCTTTTCTTAATTGGATGCAGTGAGTTGTACAAAAACAACATTCAAGGAACTATTCCTCCAGAACTTGGAAACCTAAAGAGTCTAGTTAGCTTGGACCTGTACAACAACAACATATCAGGCACCATTCCGTCTTCATTGGGGAAATTGAAGAATCTTGTCTTTTTGTAAGTCTGCAATAGCATATTAAGCATGACTGGACTGATCTGTGGCCTTTGCTTCCGCTGTCCTTTCATTTGAATTTCTCACAAGAGTTTGAATGATGCAGGAGAATTACAAGAACATTTGGATAGCTACTCATGGACTTTGGTGTTTTTCAGTTATACATTTTATGTAAAGTTTGGGCATGGAGAATTGTGGGCTTTGTGGTTGATGTTAAGATGTTGAGCAGTAGTGCATATATTTGATGTTAAGACCTCTTAAATATGGCAGTACATATGAAATGAATTGCTTCCAAAATTCACATGCTTATATCCAAATTTACCCTGACAGGAATATTAACCGAGTGTTTAGTTCAAAGGAAGTAAGAGAAGGGAAAATAAAATATTTTACTATCTTATCCTTAGAATAGACAAATAAAGCCATTGAGTAAGCATACCTGAGTTCGATCAGTGTTAAGAAACAAGATCTCCCCCTTTAAAAAGGAAGGTGAGAGACTCTAGTGTGACTCATTCTGATTAGATTGAGATGATTTCAGTCCCAACATTCAGTGCTGTGATTCAATCTATAAGCAAACTAAGTAACTTAAAGGGTTCCTGTGTAGTATGAAAGTTCTCAATCTATAAATTTTGATGGACCATTTCTGTGCAACATCAGAATCTTTCATAAATCAAACTACCAGTAGTGGATGACCTATTAAAAACTGCTTGCTTTCCTAGAGCCTGAAATTTATTCAACCAACACCAGGAAGCTAAGTTAAAATCTAAAATAAGTAGCAATCTTAGTTAGTAGTTCCGTTTTCCTAGTGTTGGAAGCTGTTAGTCTTTAAATATGATATGGTTTAACTTACCAGATTCTTAACTGGTGAAGCCTTGGATTATTATTTTTGTGGAAAAAAATATTCAGTACTCGCATGTTTCTCATATATGTTTTCTTTGCAGACGACTAAATGACAACCAACTTACTGGCCCTATCCCCAAGGATCTTGCTGCTGTTTCAAGCCTTAAAGTAGTGTAAGTAAAATTTATATGTTAACCATTATAGGATTATTTGGTATATGACGAAGACGTGGGCTTTCAGAGAGACTAAACATTAGCTTATTTCAGGGATGTCTCCAACAACGATTTATGCGGTACAATTCCTACCTCTGGGCCATTCGAGCATATTCCATTGAATAAGTAGGTCCCAATATATCTCTCCTGAACCTTTTTCTTTTTTATGTTTGGGTGAGGGAAGGGGAGCAACCATGAGAAACCTAGTAACCTTTCTGCCATGCACTGCTATATTTATCATTGTTGCAATTTTTTCTGCTTTATGAGTAAGATGTTAAAGATGTCTTGTTCACATTCTGTTCATGAAGCTCCTTTTAAACTGTTATTCACATTCTACTTATGGAACTTTTAAATTATGATGGTAATATTCGATTGTTGTGTGTGATAATAATATAGCTGCATGTGATAGACATTCTCCAATTGTTTCATTAGATATTAAGAATGCAAAATTTTGATTCAACTAAATCACTGCCTTGTACCAATGTATTTGGGAATAGTGATGATTGCATCTTATCCGTCCTATGCAGTTAATTATAGTCAGCCTTCCTGCATTTTTCTGGTGCACTGATTCTGAAATCTTTTCAAAGTTTGATCTCTAGATTATTAGCTATAGAACATGTTTTCTGCTACCTGGTTATCATTCCTGTTACCAGTTGAGTAAACATTTTTTTTTTCAATGCTGTAGCTTTGAGAATAACCCTCGTTTGGAAGGTCCAGAGTTGTTGGGTCTTGTAAGTTACGATACAAACTGCTCGTGAATAAGGTGATGTGGTAGGATCTCTATATATATATATTCTAAAATTCAAGTGTATTACCTCATAGTGTAATGGGCAGTGGTAAATGTGATCTCTGGTATATGTAAATTTACTTACTGAAGAGCATTGACATTTGTAACAATGTTATGATCTGACAATGATGTTGAGACTTGAATATCTATTTTATGTAATACTAGAAAAAATCGACTTGGTCACTCTGAAATTATTTGACACGCATTCCTCAGCACTGTAAAGCAATACTTTTTTTTTCCTATTGCAAGCCCTGTTATTGTTTCTTTGTTGCCGTGGCATTCACTTCACATATATAACTTTTTCTGGGTGTCTCAGTCAATATCTTGTGCAAGGAGAAAAACTTTCTTTAAAAATGGTTTACTCTTCAGGATTTGATGGGTTACAAACTGGATCATGGTACTAGGAATATTCTCTGGCTCTGCTTATCTTACAAAGGCGCTTGCAAAGGATGCAATGAAAATGGTATTGTAATAATGGACAACTTAATTCAGGGAGTGATTTACAGGATTTTAAATAAATAGCTCTTTCCTTCGGTTGCTTACATTGGATTGAATTGGTAATTAATTACGAAACATAGAAAATAATTTGTTTTAGCTAGAAAACATGGTATTGTATCCTTTTCAAACTCACCAATTAGTACACTCATTGCTTGAATTCGACGATTGAGAATTGGGATTGTTTAGCTTGCTGAAATCATTGACATCGATAAAGAAATCACGGCAAGCTCTATGAATTGCAATGCAACAACTCAGTTGTCATAATGACTTGTTTGTTTATGTTATGCTATTTGTTTGAGTTCTTCCAATTGCTTCATGCACGAGTTAACAAATTGGATAATAAATTGAAATATGCCGGCCTCCTCTTTTATTCCCTGCTCTACTCATTTTCCATTTTTGCTAAGTGAACGATCGGGTCTCTCATAAAACCATGTTAGCTATTGCAGCATTTAGAATTGTCGCGTCGCGCAAAAAAAAAAAAGAACAAGCAAATTTATGAAAGCTTTCTATAGAACTAGTTTCGCAGCACAATTACATGCAAACAATTTTAGAATGTTCTGATTCCAACATTTTTATTATACAATTCTACAAGTCATCTATCTATAATTACATAGAGAATGTTAATTATGACATTTTCTTAGGTTCACTAATATTCTTAGAATATTATTAATTTATCTATATAAAAATATGTGTGATAATATTAACAAAAAGTCAGGATGGCCGAGTGGTCTAAGGCGCCAGACTCAAGTTCTGGTCTTCGAAAGAGGGCGTGGGTTCAAATCCCACTTCTGACATTTTCTTTATCCTTTTTTTCCTTCTTTCTCTTTTTCATTCCGATTGCTGAGCCAATTAATTTTGAAAACAATCGAGTTTAAACACGCATTCATAATTATCACACCACTTTTGTAAACACTCATCCAAAGACGTAATATCTGTTTTAAGTGCTATTTCTTGCTATGTACAGAATTAATGCATGATGAAAACCCTTTTCCATTCTCAGATTTCTCAGTTCATTTGTTGCAATTATGATCTTCAAAGGCATTACAAGTTTGATGTTGAGTAGATGATTCAGAAACCAGATTTCATTGAGTACATTGTGATGGGAATCAATGGCCATTTTCCAGGCCCCACTATCAGAGCTCATGCTGCTCATATCCTTCATATTGCTGTCACCAATAAGCTTTTCACAGAGGGAACAATTATTCACGCCATGAAATTAAACAGGTTTTTACATGACTAAATTTTAAAATTAACATTTTTATTAAATATTTCTGAATTTTTTGAAAACAAATTTTAAAATTTATACAAAATATTCAGAACAATTTATATGATAAATTGATATGGAGTTAATATTTAAATCTTGAAAATTATACCATTTAACTTATTATTTCGGATCTAATAATTACGTTCAAACTCTAATTAACATGATTTCAAATATGCATTTCATATAGATTTTAAAGGTAATTTAAAAATAATTTTAGAAAATTCAATAAAAATGTTAATTTTAATAAAAATATCAATCTAAGATTTATACAAATATAATTTGAGTATCGATTTAAAGAGGAATAATATTACTTTATTTTTTTACAAAAATTAAAACTAAAATGAAACTTAGAACAAATATTGAGACAAAATTAAGACTATGTATATGTGGCACCCTTGTGAAGTGATATGTGTAAAAAAGAAATACAAATTAATATGTAACACTGACTTTAACACCATTCATGAAAATTGATCAATGACTAAATTGAATAATTCTTAAGAAAATAAAAACTAAATTGATAAAAAAATTAGAAAATTAATTTGATATTTCTTCGCAAATACAAAAATCAAAAGAATAATTTAGCATTTTTATATTAGCATTCAAACACACACTAATAAGCTAAAAAAAATTGAATTAAATTTTTCAAAAGAAGTCAAAAATATATTCCGTAGATGGAACTGCTTCAATTTCGAAGTGTGCTATAGTCCCTTGTGAAACATATATATGAATCTTCTTCTTTAGATGAATAATAAGGTGTTTGAGTTGTTTTCTTATTTGGTTTTGTAAGATTTCAAAAAGAGAAAAAAAAAAAAAAAAAAAGAAAAAAAATCCGTGATAAAAAAATAAATGATTTATCCAACATACTTTGTTTCGTTATATCTGTCATAGTCATTGCCCAACACATGCGTTAATCACTTAAAACTTGTTGGTGGGCCTGGACAAATTAACGTGAAATAATACAATGTCCTTATTTATTGAGAATTTAATAATGTCATATTAGATTAAAAGTAATTAATAAAAAAATCGAAAATATTTTTAGAAATATATTGTTCTCTTTAAGAATTAAGGAACTTACCAACAAATTAAAAACTTCAAAAAATTATAAAAATTATAATTATGTTTGAATGTAAATTACTATTTAACCATACTATTAGTTTCAGTAATTTTTCTATTTATGTAATAAAATTAAAATAAAACAATAATTTTCAATTTTTAAAGAAATAATTTAAAACTAATAAAGAACTCACGATAAATAAATATACTAAATTTATGACAATATTCAATAACAAAATCAATAAAGCACTCATACATTGGGACAGTAAAAAAATAAAAAACATGGTGATATTTTAGATTGAGTTGAGATTTGAAGAGATGAATGTGCGAATAAACTCATGTAAAATGTGTAAAAGCTATTCCTGCTTGCCTAAATAAAACTTTGTTTTTAAATTATATTTCTTATAAGAATAAGTTATTTATCTTTAACGAGTATTTCTTCTTTCAAGGACAATATAAACAAACATAAACACATTTTAGAATTAAAATTCAACATTTAAAGAGTATGTAGCTGATATTGAATTATTATTGTAAATTTAGAAGTATGTACTATTCCCGCGCTAAATGATTTTTTTTTTCTAATTAGTATCATTATAAAATAATTAAGAATGAATATAAATTGTTTTAAGAATTCAAAATTTTCGTAATTATATACACGTAAAATTAACATTCAATTGCTGGAAAACGAAATCCCAGACGCTAGTAAACAAGTAGGCTAACTATTAATTATGGTTCGATTTAATTTCGTTATTGAAAAATATAATCATTAGGGATTAGATAGAAGAAAATATATATTTTAGGGGAATCCTAGTTATTTATTTATGTATATTTTTAGTTTCATCTCTTACTTTTTTTTTTTTTTAAATTAGAGCAATTTTTTGTTAATTAATGAGATTATGTTAGGTCACATTGTCACCTATGGTCAAATTTAAAAATTGTTTTTGTAAAAAAAAATACTGATAGATAAATTATATATTTGTTCTCTTTATATTTGTCTATTATCATACTATTCTACCCGTTACAACACGTTCCCTTTTGTTAAAGAACTATTAATATTAAACTAACAATTCTCTAATATATATTTTAGACCAAGAAAAGTAAAAATTTCTACAAAAAAAAGTTGAATAAATAACATTACAACGCACGTGTTCCATGAGTGTTCTTGTTTTACAGTAAGAAAAGTTGAATAAATAACATTGCAACGCACGTGTTCCATGGGTGTCCTTGTTATACAGTAAAAAAAGTTGAATAGAGAACATTGCAACGCACGTGTTCCATGAGTGTCCTTGTTTTATAGTAAGAAATAATCACATATTTTTCATAATAAAAGTAAAATAATAAATAATTACTTTTACTCTTATTACAGTACGCTGACATCTTTAATTTATTTACATCTATTCCATATTTGTTTTTATTTTTTTTCCTAACTTTATTTTCTTATCTCATCATATATTTTCGAAATTTAAAATTTTTGCATAAATGATTTTATTTCAACTTTATTTTGAAGAGAATAGTTTGTAGTACATTTGTAACCTCTTTTTTCCATACATTAAACCTACATGCTATGCCGTACTGCACAAGTTATATGTGTATAAATAACTTGTAATAGATATTTGAGAAAATAGCTTGTGGTGTGTATGAGCAAAAGCAACAACATAATAATGAACTTAAAAGGTGTAACGTTGTGGTGTGTTTGGTTGTTTTTGTTGGAAGTATCATTAGCAGGTGTAAGGAAGTACAAATTTGACGTGGAGTACATAAATGGTGAGCCATATTGCGTGAAGCAAGTTGTGATCGGAATCAATGGACACTTTCCTGGCCCAACCATAACAGCAGAAGAAGGAGACACCCTTCATATTATTCTTACCAACAAGCTCTCCACACAAGGAATAGTTCTTCACTGGCATGGAATTAGACAGGTTCTTTCTTCTTCTTATTCACAGAGAAGATGAATCCACAATCTTTCATACCCTCTTTCCAATTTTTACCATTAAACCAACCTTATTATAGATCCAGATAGTTTATCAGGATCGAATATATTTTTGGTTCCTTAATTTTGAATAAAAATTGAAACTAGTCTGTTTTTGAAATTTTGACCAAATTTAGTCTTCGAATATTAGAGAATCGTGAATTTAGTTCTTTTAACTAAATTTTGTTAAATTTAGTTGACGTTTCAAATGTATTTCATGATAGCACTTGACTTGTTTACACCGTTTGAAATATTTATGTTCCAATGTTAATTGAGAAATACAATTGAAACGTTGAATAAATTTAACAAAGTTTGATTGAAAATACTAAATTCATACATTTTTAAAGTTTTGAGATTAAATTGGTAAATTATTTTTAAAAGATAATAATTCTAATAAGTTAAAGAAAAAAAACATTTAAATTAAGTTTATTATATATTACTTTTTCATTTTCCCTTGACTCAGTCACTCACTCTCCATGCGTATATAGAGAATGTAAAAGCACTTTTTTGGGTGTTTTGTGTTGCAGTATGGAACGCCATGGGCAGATGGAACTGCTTCTATTTCTCAGTGTGCTATTGCCCCAGGACAAACTTTTCATTATAGATTCACCGCTGAGAGGGTATATCTGTATACAAAATATTTTAACACTTTTCTTTTATTAAATGTGTTGGAAGTCCTACGCCAACTAATATGGTGCAGGCAGGTGCATATTTCTATCATGGACACGATGGTTTTCAGAAATTAGAAGGGGTGAATGGTGCTCTGATAGTGAGATCAAGGGAAAAGAAAGAAGCATTTGATTATGATGGTGAGTTCAACCTTCTGCTCAGTGATTGGTGGCAAAAAAACACACATCAACCTCAGGTAAATCAAACCATGCATGCATATAATTATTTATGAGAAAAATGTAAATATAAATTTAAAACGATTGTATCTATTTGATTGTTACTTGAAATATTATCTAGAGTTTTTAATCATGATTAGCAAAAGTTAATTGTGAGAGATACACATAGGAGAAACTAACAGTGTCGTGCTTATTCAAATGCCTTAATTTTAATGAAGTGGTCCAACGAAAATATCCACAATTTCTCCCCGTGTACTTTTTAATATTTAATTGAGTCTATATATAGAGTTTCAAGGTGTGGTTAACTCTATAAGCAGAAGAAAAAAAAAATCAACCCAAGTTACATCATTAATTTACGAGTTTCAGCTTATAAAAGGCATTACTATTGAAATAATTTTTGTGAGCTTTCAAACATTTAACCTTTTCAGTCTCTGCTTATGAATGGAAGAGGACAATACAATTGTTCTATGGCAGCTAATGTTATGAACACGTCCTTGCCACAATGCAAGTTCAGAGGCAATGAAAAATGCGCACCTCAGATTTTTTATGTTCATCCAAACAAGACCTACAGACTTAGAATTGCTAGTGCAACTTCCTCAACATCTCTCAACTTAGCCATTGGGGTAAGTTTTTATTATTTTTTTATCAAAATTTTTATATATAAATAAAGGTGTCAATTTGACCGATAATCCATGGGTCAAATCCTAACTCACCTTTCAACAAGTCCTCTTTTAGAGGCCCTCCAAATGAGAGGAAAAAAAAAAACCAGCCTTTAAAGTTATCTCTTAAGTGGGTTAGGCCTAGAGCAAATGTGGTCTTTGCCTTCCTAAAACCAATATTTTGAGTTTGAGTCAAAGATCAAGCAGAATTGTCTTGGATTGGTCCAAACAGGTTAGGAAGATGGCAAACATGGGTCGACCAGGGTCAACGACAGCCATGGGCTAGCGACTGACACAGGCCTCCTTGGCCGACTGCCAACACGGGCTAGTGCTGATCGACATAGGCAAGGTCAGGCCCACAGACGAAATGTGTCGGCTCAGCCCAACGTCTTACACTAGTCGAGTCGTCCGGGGTCGATAGTAGAAATGGGACAACTCGACACAGGCAGGACCAGACCGACGACCGAGATGGCCCTAGCCGATGACCAACATGGGTAGGCCCAGGTTAACGGCTAACACAACCTATGCACATGTCGACAACTTACACTAGCTAGCTCAGGCTGATATCTGACATGACTCGGGTTGGGCCGACGACCGAGATAGACCAACCCACCCCCACGCTTAAGATGAGACAACTTAGACCGACGACCGCCCCAGGCTGATGGCCGACACTGGTCAGCCTGTGCCAACGGCAGACACAATTTGGTCTTAGACGTATTGGTTTAGGTTGGCCCAGGTTAACAGTCGATCCAGGATGAGACCGACACGGATTAGTCCAGGCCAACCACCGACATGAGTCGACCCAGACTGACATAGGCTTGCTTGGACTAATGACCGACACTGCGTATGATTTTTTAATGTTGAAAAAAATAATTTAATGTTTAAGAAAAAAGCTCATGACTTTGCATTTAAAAAAAAAAAACCTGGACGACCTCATTTGTAATGTGGTCTTGTATCGTGACGACTTGACCCTATTTTGCAAAAGAAAAATATCAATGGACTCATTTTTTATATTTTTACTTCAAATGGACCCTAAAATAAATATAAAAAAAACCATGATATAGGTTATATATATATATATATATATATATATATATATATATATATATATATATATATATATTAATTATGAAACAAATGGTTTCATTGTTAATTTCTATTCTCCCTTTTGTCTTTGGTTATAGGAGCACAAAATGGTGGTGGTGGAAGCCGATGGAAACTACGTGCAACCATTTACAACAGACAACATACACATACATTCTGGGGAGACTTACTCAGTTCTCATCACCACAAACCAATCTCCAAACACAAACTATTGGATATCAGTTAGTGTAACAGGAGGAGAAACCACACCTCAAGCATTAGCCATTCTAAACTACAGAAAAAACAAAAACCCTAATAACACACTTTTACCTACTTCTCCACCCCCTTTGAAACCTCAATTCGGTGGCTACAATCTCACCAAAGCATTCACTCACAAAATTCTTGCCCTCAAAGGAACCACCCCACAACCTCCACACTACTACAACAGAAGACTCCATTTTCTCATCACAGAAAACCTAGTCGATGGACATCAAAAATATGCCATCAACAACATCTCCTTAGTGTTGCCCTTAACTCCTTACTTAGCTGCCATCAAGTACAAAATCAATGGCGCATTTGACCAGAATCCACCTCCTGATAACTTCTCAGCAGATTATGACATCTTCGCACGTCCCTCAAACCCTAATGCAAAGAGTGGTAATGGGGTTTACACCTTCGAGTTGGACGACGTGGTCGATGTGGTACTCCAAAATGGCGTTTCATTGAATGAGAGAAATATGAGTGAGATGAGTTTACACCCCTGGCATCTGCATGGACATGAGTTTTGGGTTTTGGGGTATGGAGAAGGGAAGTTTGAAGAGGGTGATGAGAGGAAATTGAACTTGAGGAACCCTCCATTAAGGAACACTGTAGTGGTATTCCCATATGGTTGGAGTGCTTTGAGGTTTAGGGCAGATAACCCTGGAGTTTGGGCCTTCCATTGTCACATTGAAGGTCACTTTGAGATGGGAATGGGAGTGGTTTTTGCAGAGGGTGTTGAACATGTGAAGGGTATACCTAGAGATGCTATGGGATGTGGCCTTACAAGGAACATATAAAAATGGCTATGAAAAATGGTTAGAATGGCATAATATGTAAGAGGTTTCAATAAATTTACAGGAAGTCAATATAAAGAATATAAAGATTTAAGACCCTTGAATCACACTTGTGAGTATTTTGTTTGTTTCAATGAAAATAATTTTAGTTTATACGTAAATTATGAATCCGTATTCTAAGAGCTAAGCAAGCACATTATAAAGAGTGAGTTCAAGATATGTCAAGTTGTATATATTTATAATCAACATGTATAGCTTTTCATCTCTTCTTAAATAAATTTAACTAAAACAAATAATTAAAATATTGGTTCTAAAAATATGAATAATAATTAATATGCAATTTAAAAAAATTCAATGTTAAACTAAATTTTGACGATTTTAAATCTTCAATAAATGTTAAAAGACAATAAAAAAAACATTTTGTGACAATTTGTAACTATCAAAATATAATAAAAATATTAACAATTTGTAACTATCAAAATATAATAAAAATATTAGAAAATAAAAGTATATTCTGTAGCGGTTTTTAATTGTTAGTATTTTTTTTCTTTGTTAACAATAATATCAATGGTTAAAATATTTTTGTGACAAATTATTCTTGAGTTTTGTAATTGTGACGATTTTATTAATGGTCAAAAATTTTAATTGTAATGATTTTTAACCGCTAAAATTTACAATTTTAACCACAAACATCATTTTTTTTGTAATATCATTAAGAATCCAATAGAAAATATATTTGAGGTAAATGTGACAAAACGGTCCGTCCGGCCCATCAAACATAAAGAGACCAATAATAATAACCCGTCCCTACTAGGCTGGGCTAACAGCCCGACTAGTCCATCACTTTTATTTATTTATTTTTTAACATTTTTTTATTTTTTTCAAATTTTAATTTTTTTTATTTTTAAAATTTGTTTATATATACATATAAATAAATATTAAAAGCATATTTAATCATATAAAATATTTTTTAAACTTTTAATTGATTATTTAATTTTTTTAATTAAATAAATTAAAATAATTTATAAGTATTAATGATTTAAATTAGAATATTATTGCATATTTATACCTTAAAAAAAATATAATATAAACAATTAATCTTTTTAATAATTTTTTATTAAAAAAAAGGGGCCAACGAACCGATATCAAATTGACGAATTGGACAGATCGGACCAAAATAGATTGATAGGTTGAAATTTTTAACTTGATTCATTTCTTTTAACATAGACTTACCCACTGGCCTATCGAGTTTAACTCATTTTATCACCCCTAATTTTAGAAATTCTAGTTTTTTATTTATGTATATCTTTAGTTTCATCTTTTACTTCTATTTTTAAATTAAAGCAAATCTTTTGTTAATTATTAGGTTAGGTCGGTGAAATTTAAAAATAGTGCTGGTGTAAAAAGATTGAGTGAAAGATCACTTATACTTGTTGTCTTTATATTAGTCTAGTATCATACTATTCAACTCGTCACACGTTTTTGTTAAAAAAAACTATTAATATTATACTAACATTTCTCTAAGATATATTTTAGACCAAGAAAAAAAATTCTACCACAAAAAGTAGAATAAATAAAAATTGCGACGCACATGCAATTGATTAAGAGTGTGTTTGTTTTACACTAATTGATAATCACATTTTTTTTTCAACATAAAAAGTAAAATAATAAATAGTTACTTTTAACTTTGCTCACTATCACAATAACTTAATGGAATAATAACACGCTTACGTACATTTTCATCTATATCTACGAAATATTTATTTAATTATTGGTTTTATCACATCATATATATCCTTCAACCTTATAACTCAAATTATGTGTTAGATCAGTATTTTAGGTATTCATAAATATTTTCTACTTTATTAACTTTGACAAAATCTATTATAACATACATCTATAGCCTCTTTCTATATCAAAACCTACATGCTATGCCCTAACACACAAGTTATATATATATATATATATATATATATATATATATATATATATATATATATATATATATATATATATATATAGTTGTTGAATAACTAACTTGTAATAGATGTTTGAAAATTTTCCTTGTGTATGAGCAAAAGCAACAACATAATGAGCTTAAGAGGAGTAACGTTGTGGTGTGTCTGGTTGTGTTTGTTGGAAGTATCAGTAGGAACTGTAAGGAAGTACAAGTTTGATGTGCAGTACATGTATGGTGAACCAGATTGCGTGGAGCAAGTTGTGATCGGAATCAATGGCCACTTTCCGGGCCCAACCATAACAGCAGAAGAGGAGACACCCTTCATATTATTCTCACTAACAAGCTCTTCACAGAAGGAACAGTTCTTCACTGGCATGGAATAAGACAGGTTCTTATTATATATACTATTTTCTGCAGTCATAAATTGTTGTGAAAAAGTTTGTTTTCAAATTTTTTATTTTGATGTTTTGTGTTGCAGTATGGAACGCCATGGGCAGATGGAACTGCTTCCATTTCTCAGTGTGCTATTGCTCCAGGACAAACTTTTCATTACAGATTCACAGTTGACAGGGTATTACATTTTTTGTAGAACATCTATGTTTGATGTGTTTTGCATATGATGTTTGAATGAAGAAAGTATGAGAATTAGGTGAAAATATGGTGCAGGCAGGTACATACTTCTACCATGGACATTATGGTTTGCAAAGAACAGCAGGGTTGTATGGTTTTCTGATAGTGGATTTAGCAAAGGGAAAGAAAGAAGCATTTGGTTATGATGGTGAATTCAACCTTCTGTTGAGTGACTGGTGGCACAAAACCACACGAGAACAAGAGCTTGGTCTCTCCTCCATTCCTTTCAGATGGGTCAATGAACCTCAGGTAAATCAAACCAAACCTAAATCAAAACAATATATATATATATATATATATATATATATATATATATATATATATATATATATATATGTGTCGTTTTTGTCTTTTATAAGAAAAATGTATTATAAAATGAACTTTAAACCTAATTCAACCTCCACAGAACTAGCATAACCGAGACATATTCTCACACATAATAACAAAAAAAAGGCACGTGAAAAAATTCTGTCAATTATAGGTTTCGGGTGAAACAGCCTCTAAATACTTTTATGCCTCGGTTTAGTGGAACCTGAGACATAAATCTGTCTCATTATTTTAAAATTTTAAAAAAGCGGAAAAGTTGAAATTTTTGGCAGCATTACTGCCTCGGTCGAGATATAACCGAGGCATGAGCATTCATAGACTTCGGTTGTTTGGTGAATTGAGGCATAAAAGTTGTTTTAAATCACAAAAATGTCACCGCGTCTTTATATACCTCGTTTGTGCAAGAACTGAGACATATAAGGCACCGTCTAAACATGAAAGTGCACTAGTACATATATATTATGAGATTGTCTTATCTTTAGACGATGTGAAACTTTCAACTAATTGATGTTACATGTAAATATTATCTGGAGTTTGTAATTGTGATTACCAAAAATTAATTGTGAGAGATACACTAAGGAGAAACTAATAGTGCCGTGCTTATTCAAATACCTTCATTTTGATGAAGTGGTCCAAGAGTTAAAAATATCTTGTACTTTTTAATAATTAGTTCCATAGAGTTTCAAGGTGTGGTTAACTCTATAAGCAGAAGAAGAAAAAAAAAATTCAACCCACGTTACATCATTAATTTATTACAAGTTTCAGCCTATAAAAGGCATTACTATTGAAATAATTTTTGTGAGCTTTGAAACATTTAACCTTTTCAGTCTCTGCTTATGAATGGAAGAGGACAATACAATTGTTCTATGGCAGCTAATGTTATGAACACGTCCTTGCCACAGTGCAAGTTCAGAGGCAATGAAAAATGTGCACCTCAGATTTTTTATGTTCATCCAAACAAGACCTACAGAATTAGAATTGCTAGTACAACTTCCTTGGCTTCTCTCAACTTGGCTATTGGTGTAAGTTTTTATTATTGCTTCATCAAATTTTCATATATGTATGCTAGTTTTAATTATATTTTAATCATTCTTTTATTAGTAGAAACATGAATTTTATGCGTATATGAGTTTACTATTTTATTATAATAAAATTATAGTTATAATAGTAAATAAAATAATTTTTATGATAAAAAACAAATTTTGTTCATTTTGTAGGTAATTTTTTTATTATAAACAGGTATTTTAGTTTAAAAAAATAGTTAAATTTAAAAAACAATAGTTAAATAAAAAAATAAACAATTAAATTTAAAAAATGATAATTTAATAGATAAAATTAGCAAGTTAATTGTTTTAATTTAAAAAATAGTTACTTATTAAAAGGTAAAACAGGAAGAAAAAGGTGGATATCAGAATGAATCCTTTCTTTACAAATATATAGGTTATATTTTAATTATTTTTGTCAGTGATAATGAAAAATATAAGTTGTATATTCTTTTGCACAATTTTACGATCAACTAAATTTATCTAATAATACCAATTATATATATA
>Ga0214544_1005189_pt1 | contig 25499 bp, 11 predicted proteins | sample CNSS3metaG_FD_160074 | JGI IMG/M metagenome (GOLD analysis project Ga0214544, IMG submission 160074) | Root nodule microbial communities from cowpea collected in UCLA plant growth center, Los Angeles, California, USA - CNSS3 | ecosystem: Host-associated > Plants > Roots > Nodule | place: USA... | reverse complement strand
ATTAAGTATTGAAATTTATATTAAAGTTAATGGTAAAAGTCATGAATAACATATTTGTAAGTCATTTTTAATAACAAATATAAATATAACATTTATATAAATAATAAATTTGGTCTTAAGGGAGACATAATATTTCTCTATTTTGTAAAAAAATATTCAGACAAAATTAAAACAAATAAATTGGGTACTAAATTGAAACCAATAAATATATATGGGTACTAAATTGAAACAAATAGACACATGTGGGGACTAAGTTGAAATGAAGACAATGACACTTGTCAGGTACCTTAACACGTGGCGATACCTTGCCATGTGTCACATCAAGGATTTGACACGTGGCAAAAAAAATTTTTGAAAAAAAATTAAAAAAAAATAAAAAATCCAGAGGCTGACACGTGGCAAGGTAGTTAACATCGTTTGTGAGGACTTAACGGAGGGTACTACATTGATGCAATAATCAAAATTGGATACTAAATTGAGACAAAGTTCAAAGTGAGTACCATTTTGAAATTTTCGAACCAAAATGGATATGATCCGAGTAATTAAGTCATTTTATTATTATGTTTATTATTTGTTCTTTGCGTCATTTTGATTAAGTGATGTATTATAACTTTTATTAGTGTATAAAAATAGATTCATTAGAGTTTTAAAAATTGAATTAAACAAACATTTAAAATATATTTTAATTTGAATATTTATTTTCCTTTTATATTTTTTTAAAAATATTTTTAAATTGTATCAACTAGGTTTTTGCAGTTTGCAAATTTAATAAATATTTTGGTTCTAATGAAATTTTATTTGATATTCTAATATAAAATGTAAACAATTATAATTTATTTCAAAGTATTTGATATCGAAGAAACAACCATCCTCCTGTATTTGATAATATTATATTTCTTTTACCGTAAATTTTTATTATTTTATAAAAATTAATATTGAAGTAGTAAGAAAACAGGTATGAGATTATACCCGTTACCCGGTGAAAATGAGGATGAGATAAAAGTTTGATAGCCGTTGGATTTAGAATATGGATGCGAATGAATTTTTTCTACAGAAATGAGTATGAGACAGCGAAACCCGTCCTGTCCCGCCTCGTTGCCATCCCTAACTTAAATCAATAAATTAATATGATTTTATATTTTTGTTTAGTTAATTAAATACTTTGTTTATACTAATTCAAGCATTAAAATAATATTAAGATTCTGAAATTTCTAACACATTCTTTCACACTAAAACATAAACATTGTGCATTTATACTTATATGACCGTGTGTTGTTAGAAATATCGAAAATAGAAATTGAGGACATCTTAATAACAAATGATATAATTAATATGTTTAAATTTTGATTAGAATAAACTCTTATATCATATTATTAATATAATAACTTTTAAACTCAAGTTAATCTCATGATTAAAGCAATTTGCAATGGATAAAATTGTTAAGTATAACACACAAGTGGAGAGCATAGATAACATTGTTTTGCACATCCCTATTATTTTACTCTTTAGAATGCATCATTTTAGAATATTTTATGAGAACATTTTTTACATCCCTAATAACAAGATGATTCAAATTATACTCTCTAGAATGCACCGTTTTAGAATATTTTATTATAAAATTAAGAAGATTTTTTCTTCGTGTTTTTCACTTAAGCTAATTCAAATAGTCCATGGTATTGAGATTTCCATAGGTCGCTGTTGGTTATGGAGAAAACAAACTCCTCATAAATTGTTTTCTTATAATTTCATTCAATTATTACTTATTGAAAAAACATTTTGGTAAAAAAAAAAACAACTATCAATAAATTAATAAACAATTACTTGTTGAAACCTTTTCTTTTTCCTTTTACTTTATGCCTTTGAATGAAGAATCGATATCTTACTTTTCTTCATCAACAAAAGATTCAGGTTTCAATTTTATTTCACATGAAACACTTTTTTAATTTGGCCAATCTTTTCAAAATCAAAAGAAGCACTTATTCTTTTAGCTAAAAAATACCTTTCATGAATTTCATAACACAACCAATCATGGTCACAATTTATATGATTCAATCATTATGGATAGCATCTACAAAATATTAAAAGAAAAATCATATATATAGTATAACGTGCAACTTATATCTATACGCAGAATACTTTGCAATGAGTTTTATAAATGAATTGCACTATTTTATTTTCACAATTATTAGAATTGACTTTAGCAAAATTTGTTGTTATTCACTCATTGAAACAATGATTTGTTTCAATCAATTGATTGTTTGATACTTTCAAAGCAATTTTATAAGTTGTCACGATAGAAGATATTCAACAATAAATCAAACATGGAGAAACACTTCTCAACAATGGCTTTAGTAAGTATATATTTCACACTAAATAATAATAAATAAAAAAAAAACTTCCTATCTGTTCTGAAATAAAGATATTCTTCTCCTAATTTTATTATTTATTCTTTAAATTTATTTATTTAATAACTATTTTTAATTAAAATATTCTTAACTATTTTAGTTCGTAAATGATAAATATCATGAAATTGTATTATTGTTCTCCTTCCTATGAAAATCGAAAATTAAAGAGTTTAATTTTAAAAATTAAACTCTACTAATATTATTAAGGAAATTATATAAGGAACATTTTGAAAAAAAAATAATTAGAAAAATTAATGGTGTTGATTAAAATAACCAACTTTCTTAGGAAATGTAAAATAATTATAAGTGTCTTATATTCAAATATGAAGACAGTATATATATATATATATATATATATATATATATATATATATATATATATATTGGAAATTATGAAAGTGCAATAACGCTCTAAAAGACTTGGAAAATCCATTTCTATGCATCCTACTAAAAGAAATCATCTTTTACTAATTCTTTTTAAGATTGAATTTATGAATCAACCCTTGACCTATATTTATAAAATTATTTACCAGTTCGATAGTAAATAAAATAATATTAATAAATATGAATTGTAATTTTATTCTTTATATATTAAAAATAAAAATAAACTTAATTTTATATTTTTTTATCATTTAAAATACATATAAAAGTTTAAATAAACTATATTATTATAGTTAAATAGAAATTTCATCTATATCCATCCATATTTATTTACAATGTTTAAAAAAATAAAATAATTAAATAATTAACATTTTAACTTTCTTATATTTTAAGAAAAATGTCAAAATGATATTTATTAAGTATTTTTCTTTTACCAAATATCAACTCGTTTGGCTAGATTTGAAGTTCTTTTTATTGGTTATCCTTCAAACTGATTTTGTTGCTTAGTTAAATCAATCACCTCATCAGTTCATTGATTTTTCGATTTGTCTACACAAATTCAACCTCGTCCTCAATCCGTTCTCATTTGTAAGAAAAAAAAAACTGAATTCACCTACTTTAAATTGATAAGTTTATTGCATTAAATATTTTCCTTAATAATTGCTAAATTGCCCTCGTTAATATTTTACCCATTCCTCAACATTCGTCCTAAGATGAATGATAATTTCTCATTCAAATATAAGAAACAAATGGTTAAATTTAGTAGAATTAAATAGAACCAAAATTTGAATTTTGTAAATCCCATAAATGCGTTATTATTTCAAAAGTACCTTTATCTTTAAATTTATTTATGAAAGTAATAATATTAAATAAGTTTAACTACCATTTACTTAATGGATAATAATAAGTAGTTAGTTTTATTTTTGGTTAAATTACTCTTTTGGTCCCTCTATTTGTCATAAAATTTTATTATGGTCCTCAAGTTTTTCGTTGTCTCAATTTGGTCCTCATTTTCTTAAAAATGACTCAATTTGGTCATCACCATTAACTTTGACCAAACGATGTTAAAGTTAATGTCACATGTCAATTTCTGGTTTTTTATTTTATTTTTTTATTTTTTTTAATTTAATTTTAATTTTATTTTTAATTTTATTCTTTTAATTTTTTATTTTTGACACGTGTCACTTCCCATTTGTGCCACGTGTCAAAGTGACTCAATTTGGTCCCTATATTTGTTTTTAGTTTCAATTTAGTCTCAATTTTTGTAAAAAGGAAGCAATATTATCCTTCCTTAAATTGTTACTAAATTTATTTTTTCATAAATTTTATGATGATATTCTTACTAAAATTAATATTTTTATTAAATATTTCTATAAATATTTTAAATTAACTTTAAATTCTACACAAAACATTAGACTTTCATTTTGTTTTGAACTTGAAATTTAGTTCCTAAACTTATGTGTGACAAGTTATTTGATTTTTAATTTTTACTAAGTTTGTATAATATGATAAACTTGATGCCTTTATATATGATGCCAAAATTGTTAACTTTTGAAATTAAGTTTGGGGTTTAACTTTGTTTAATAATAAAACTAAAAAACAATTATTTAAAAATATTTCTACAAATATTTAATAAAAACGTCAATTTTATTCAGAATACCATCATAAGTTGTATACAAAGATTAAATTGAGTCTCAATCTAAGGAGGACAATATTGCTTCATTTTTACAAAAAAATAGGACTAAATTGAAGCTAAAAACAAATATAGGGACCAAATTGAGTCACTTTGACATGTGGCACAACTGTGAAGTGACACGTGTAAAAAATTAAAAAAATTAAAAAAAATTAAAATAAAAAAACCCAGAAATTGACACATGATGCTGACTTAACACCGTCTGGTCAAAGTTAACGGTGATGACCAAATTGAGTCATTTTTAAGAAAATGAGGACCAAATTGAGACAACGAAAAACTTGAAGGCTAAAATGAAATTTCATGACAAATAGAGGGATCAAAAGAGTAATTTAACCTTTTATTTATATTAAGTTTATAACTATATAGTTTTAAGTATTCGTTATATCCTAAATAATAAGATTTATTTCAAGATAGATCATAATATACTTATCATCACATGGTTAAAATCGCGATTTAAATCGTAAAATTGTAAGATTCTATGATTTTATATAGTTTTTTTGAGTCAAATCTCACGCGCATAATCGTAATACGGTAGGATTGTCAAACAAAATTGTAAAATTGTTTAAATCATTTTTTTTTCGATTGCACTATTTATTCATATTCTTTGGTGAATAATTAAAATTTTACATGGTTATACGTTTTTTGTCAATTACACAACAATCTTTCAGCTATTTAAATTAAATATTAATACAATTAAAATATATTTCTTAATAAAAAATTAATATAATTAAAATCCAGTTGCAACACACAACAACACTTTTCAATCAAAATTTAATACAATTATAATTTTACAATTTTGCTGTCACAATTTTGTATAGACTCAAAATATAATAACGTTTAATATTTATTACTTATAACATAACGTTAGTATTTATTACTTCTCGTGTAAAGAAACATAACAAAGAAACATAATAACGTTACTATTTATTATTTCTTGTATAAAAAAATTTATATTAATGCTATTTATGAATACTAATATCAAATTGCTTCTTTTGATTTATTTTCTCTCTGTTATTTTATTTTAAATATTTTTGTAGTTTCATATTTTATTATAGTAATTATTTTCATACATATTATTTAAAATTTGAAAAAATAAAATTGGATTAATTTCTACTCATAATAAAATTGAATAATCATTTTCATATATATATATATATATATATATATATATATTATAAAAAGTGAAATCTATTCTTCATATATGATTTCACGATTTATGATTATATGAACTTTTAACAATCCTAATGATCCTAATGGTAATATCGATTCTAATTACCTTGTCGCCACAATAATAAAATCTACAAATAAGTTTTTTTAATTAATATAAAGGCAATAATTATTCTTATAATTGAGTCTAGAAGAAGGAATAGGTTAAGATTTAGTTAGACAAGTACAATGAAACATATTGGGAAAAAAGTGTGACAACAAAGATCTACTCATAGCGTGGTTCTCTATGATAATGAAAACTGAAGTTTAGAAGATCAAGGTTCCATGCACGTGAGGTCGGTTCCTTGTTATGGATGATCCTATCTAACCCTAACCCTATTCTCAATACAACACCACTAATTTCTCAATCTTAGTATGAAAACGAGGTGTGTTTCACAGAGTCTTCTTTGGTAGGATAAACCAATAGTGGTGGTTTCAATGTGTAAAACGAACAAGGTACAATGGAATGAACCCAAATTCCCATAAGTTTTCATTGGTGTACGAGAGAGTTTCAATTTCAATGGCAGCGTGTGAATCTAGGAGTCCATGTTCAACTAGTTTTCACATGTGTACGCCACGGTTACCCTTCACATTCTCGCCTCCATTAGGAGTTTGTGCATTGATCATAACAAGTGGATATTTTCTTGTGCTTTGTAATTACTCAACCATAATTTTTGTTTGCTGTGGATGTAGTTTGGACATGTTAGCCAATGCCCTTTTTTTTTTTTTTTTGGGACAAATGGTGATGAATGTGTTGATTATATTGGTTAACGTGTATTTGGATAAAAAAATTTGTAATTTCTAAGATAATCTTTCGTAATCAATTTTGATCGATGTTATTTTTTTTTTATCAAAGTTCTTCAAAAAAATTTCATTTTATATTTTTTAAGATTTTTTCATAGTCAATTTTGAGATGAATTTGAAACTTATCTTATTTTGATTTTATTGAATTTCTATATAAATCATCACGGTTTAACTTGTTTTACACTTTCCAATATTAATAGAGTCAAAGTAGAAAAATAAAGAAAATGAATGAATTTCAAGCAACACTAGTGTAGCTGAGTAACAGATTGAGACTTGAGTTGAAAAAGCAAATCCATTGAAGAGGGAAACCTCAAGCACTAAACCTGAGGCTAAGCCATTGAAACTCCTTCTTTAGGAAGTTATCTCAGGAGTTGCAACACTATAACATGAGGCCTGAGCCATAAAAGAATCCCAGTTAGGAAGCAAACCTCTACAGCTAGAGGCACAAGTGCATTGTCCTGGACAATTTATAAAAACAGAGTTACACCCCAATTTAGACGGACTTTGAGAAGGGTTCTTTTGAGAGACTCTTATTGAGCTTTTGTAGACATTTTCCTTGTGCTTAATGAACATTATTTGAAGGTAAAAAAGAGATGATGAATCTTCAATATATCATATTGTTTCCATCTATTGTGCGGAGCTAAATCTCTTCAAGTGTTGAAGCAAGAATGTAACCCTTTGAAACACTCTTGTGTTGGTACTGTTATATTTACCAAAGTATGCTTTCATTACATGTTTATGAATTAGTTTATATTTGTTGTTGAATGAACTGGTCACTTATCTTATTTCACTAGCTTGGGATTAAGTGAAAATTGGTTTCAAGTTGTGGTCACACTGATTCTCATTATGTTTTTTTATGCTAGGAATAAATCTAAGGCTCTGGTCGGTAATAGAGTCTTGATCTTAGTGTAGGTGATTCATTCAAGCAAAACATTGAGGAATTATACTGAAATTTGATGATCCTAGACTTTGGGGACCATGAATGGACCTAGAGTTATATTTAAAGAGAACTCCCAGAATATGGATGACATCTTTGTAAATGATGATTGAATATCGATACAAAGAATGACAAAGTGGTAAAATCTAGCTTCAACACATCTTTTTAACTTTGAACTCAACCTTTATTCAAATATGTTTTTAATCCAATTTTATTAATTACTTTAAATCAACGTTATCTTTCATAAGTAAATCTTTATTCTCATATTTTCTATGCAAACCAAGCATTGTTTCATTCAAATCAAATTAATTTAGACCATGTATGTTCTACCAAATCCCTGTGGATATGATACTTGTTGTATTACAAAATATTTAGTATACTTGTTGGAAATATTGATTGCATTGGACCATTAATAAAGTGCAACTTCCTTAAGACTAAAATTGTGCAATTACATAACGAATTCACTTTCCCTTTTAACACTGTCGTCCTCCTCCCCACTGGTGCAAGCCTCTTTGGTGATTCATTAATCTGAAGGGAAAACCAGATTAAACATTGATGAGGGCACGTGAAGTTCCTTGTCTTGAACATGGATTGGTGTTAGAATTCAATTTTTCATACATTCAACATTTCCTTCCACCATCATAGGTGTGTTGCAGTCGTGGGCCAATTGAGTGCCTAAGTCTTCTTCCATTTTCCAGTTTTCTTTTAAATTTTGTGAGACAATTGAGTTACCCCTACATAGACTTTAACTTCATCTCATTTAAAATTTAGGATTCCAACTACTGGAATGTGTTTCTAATATAACTAGAATTTTTTTTAAATAATTTAACCAGCATAGACATTGATATGACTTTTGATATTGTATCAGTTTAACATGATTTAAATTTTTGTGTCAGTAAATCGTATTTTTGAATACGAATTTAAGGGATCAGGTCTCCTATTTATAGATAATTTGTTTCGTATTGATATATGTCTAGCACTTTGTCCTCTTTAAAATTTTTGTCTATTTTATAGTTAGCATCTTACATTAAACTATATTTTTGTCTTAAAATTGTTTCACACTCGACAACTTTATTAGACATACAAAAACATATTATTATTAAAATATTAGTACTTGCATATTATTTTCATATTAAATGTTATTTTTATCATATAAAACTTATGTATGCCTTAACAATCTTTTATTACTTTATTATGACAAATAATATTAATTTTGTATCGGAAATAAATTATACATTTGTCTAACTATTGTTTCTTTGAAAAAAATTCTTGGAAGTTAAGTTATGCCGAATGACTGATGTTGTTATTTGATACTTAAGTATTAACGTTCTTGTAATAACTTCCACATTCTTTGACTAAAATGTACAAATCATGTTGTATCTAATCTAGTAACATAAATATATAAATAACTACTAAAATTTACTTAGTACTACTGTGTTATAAATTTCAAAAAAGATATACTTTCATGTTGACATTATGATATTGATTTTTTTTGTATAAGTTAAACGTGTAGAATTTTATAAATAATAAAAAGAAAGATAAAATCAAAATTTCCTCGTAGTCTAATATGTAAGAATGACAATGCAAACCGATCTGTTCCATTTTGGTTTGTCTCGCAGTTGGCTTGCAAAAAAATAGTTGGTCGGTCTGTCCTGCATAAGAAATACAACTAATTTCTTTTGTCCGCCTCACATAATGTTTGGTCCGCGGGTTTGTGGACCGGATTGTGACCCACATAAGATTTTAATAACTTTATTTTTATTTAATTAAATTAATAGAAATAATAATTTTTATAAGTTCATTTCTTAAAATAAGTAATATTCACAATTATATAATTTTAAATTTTTAAGTATAGATCTATTAAAAATAAAAATGATTTTAAATTAGACTAAAAGAAGAAAAAATGTAAAAGAGGAAGTTACTTCTAGATGAACTAGATAATGTAAACTATGCAGATCAAATGCAAATCAATTCGTCGTTGACCCGCATAGTGAGCCTAAGCAGACCACCAAATTAAAATACTCAACATGTTCTATATTTTTTTCTTGTAGGCCGACCCACATTGTTATCCTTACTACCATGTGATATTTAATAGGTCATTTGATAAGAAAAAATATATAAGAAAAGAAAGTAAAAACAATTATTTTCTCACATTATTTATATAAAATAAATAAATAAATATATAAAACGAAATAAATACTTTAATGAAAAGATATTATAACAATAATATTTATATCTATTTTTGTCCCAGAAGAAATTCTCTTTGTTTTTCTCTAATTTAGAAAGATTGCAAGACATGTGTGTTTTACGTATTATTTTATCTCCTTTCAAAGTAGAAAACTACTAAATAAAGGAAAGAAAGTAAATCTTATCCTTTCTCGAAAAAGTGCACAAATGATTCTTTCACGTGAATTTGAAATAATTAGAAATTCTTGGGTTTGAAATAAATAAACAAATAAAGTAAAAAAGAACAATAATAGAAAAAAAAAACTACCTGAAGTTCTTTGGGGACAGTGAGAACTGAGGCTTTCTTCATTCGATTTTGATTACAAACCTTGTCGCTTTAATGAGTCTCACTATACATTCCATATTGGAACTTGGAAAGTTATTAGATAATCATTTTGAAGTCTCTAGAAAAATGGGCAAAACAAAAATTTGGAATAATTCATCAAAGAAGGTGAAGAATTTTTGGTAATGGATAGTACTCTCATGTCACTAAAAACTTCAATCTATTTGCAAGGTGTCACTACAAAATAGAACTATCAAATTTGTTTGTTCCATCAATTCAAGTGATAAACCCTAACATGTTGATAACTTTTGTGGCATCAACATTATGATATACTAATGTGTGATCACCATCATGTGTATATTTATGTGACATATATACCCCAATTGAAGCTTCCAAATTTCTCTTCATTCATTTCCCTTAACCACAAAAACAGGCAAAATAATACTTGACCAAGAACTTGCTAGAGTACATATATAATACATCTAAATATTCCCAAAAATAAGAAAAAGCCACCATGATGAACAATCCCTTTCAACATGAAAATTTATGAAGGGTAACCCTAAATCAACTATTAATTGCCCCAACTTTTCACCAAGTACAAACATGTGGCAGTTGCTTAAATGATGCACTACTTGTTGAATCTTGAAAATTGACAAGTTGACCTTGGAGATGGAGATGGATTAGGTTGAAATCTTGTGTTGATTAGCATTTGACAAGGATTACTAGAATGTTCCTTTTAATCTAGTTAGGTTTTATTGTACTTCTCTTTATTCAAAATTTTAAAAATTAACCCTTTTAAATATGTTATAAGTTAATAGACATGTATCCCCAACTTTATTTGTAACTAGTTTTTATTAAAAATAGGGTTAAATATGTTTTTGGTCCTTAATTTTCACTAAATTTTGAAATTAGTCAATTTCAAAATTTTGGAGCAATTTAGTCTTTCATCTTTTGAAATACGTGAATTTAGTTCTTTTAATCAAATTTTGTTAATTTAATTTGACATTTCAAACGCGTTTTATAATAGTATTTGACTTAACATTAAAGCAAAAATGTGTAAAACAATATAAACAACTCAAATATAATCTTAAAATGCATATGAAATATCAAATAAACCTAACAAAATTTGATTAAAAGGACTAAATCCACGTATTTCGAAATATGAAGGACTGAATTAGTCAAAATTTTTAAAATGAACTAATTCTAAAATTTACTAGGGACCAAAATATATTTAACCCTTAAAAATAATATTAAAAAAGAGGCTAGTAAAATTTTGATTCTCAAACACTTTTTTTTTATTTCTTAGTGTTTCTCGTGCTTATAAACTATAATTAGCTTTTTATACAAATATTTATCATGTTTGAATGTATTTATTTTATTTAATATTTATTTTATAAGGATAAAATAATAAGTGATTTGGCAATCAATAAGCAATAACAGAAGACTGAAATTTTAAAATCAATAGAAAAGAATTATAAAAATTGATAGTATCTAGTTCCTGACACAGAGTAAAATGCACATGCTAATATCCACAGACATCTGAACTATGAAGAAAAAAAAAATTATGACCTAAAACTATGACCCTTTTAACCTGTGGGTTCATATGGGTTTGCTTTCCTCTTCCAATAATAAATTGATATTTTGCATGTACAGTTATCTACCCTTTTTAAGCTAAACAATCAAATCAATCATATTATGAATAGATTAACTTTAAAAAATAAAATATTAGTTGTAATAAACAAGAATGAGACCCACAACCATATCATTTGAGAATCCCCATAAAAGTGTACCTTTATATTCATCATAACAGATAGAATGAAATGACATAAAGTAGTGTTAACTATTATTGTTCAAATGATTTAAAATTAAATTAATCCAATTCATATTATTTAACTAAATTTAACTAAAAACAATTGTACTTTCCCTTCGTCTAAATATATATTTCTCAATTCTCAACTTAAACGCAATAAAATTAATGTATGGGTTAAATATGTTTTTGGTCCCTCAAGTTTTAGTGAATTTTGGAATCAGTCCTTCATCAAATTTTTATACCAATTTAGTCCTTCATCTTTCAAAATGCATGAATTTAGTCCTTTTAATCAAATTTTGTTAAGTTTATCTTATATTTTAAGCACATTTCAGGATAGTATTTAAATTAACATTGAAGAAAAAATGTGTCAAACAGTGTAAATAATTTAAATACTATCATGAAATGCGCTTGAAACGTCAAATAAACTTAACAAAATTTGGTTAAAAGGACTAAATTCACGCATTTTGAAAGATGAAGGACTAAATTGGTCAAAAGTTTTGATGAGGGACTAATTCCAAATTTCGCTAAAACTTGAGGGACCAAAAACATATTTAACCCTTAATGTATCATATATAAATTTCTTTAACTTTCATCTGTCCAATTCCATGCACGACGATTTCAACTCATGTTCAAACATTAAGATATTACAAACGAAAAAGAAAAACAAAGCAATTTAACTTAAAACAAAAGATATATTTGGTTTAATTAGTCAAATAATATCCACATTTATATTCATTTAGATGTGTCAGTTTGGTATTCATTTTTAAAAATGTGTCAATTGAATCTCAATTTTTGAAAAATGGATTTTGAACAAAAGTGAATACCACACTGACACATTTTTTCAAAATAAGTACAAAACTAACACTTATGAATAAAAGCAGATACATTTGACTAATTAAACCGATATATTTTTATTTAAAATAGTATACATTTTATTAAGCGGTAAATAAAATAGGGATACAACTATATATACACTACTATTATACAAAATTATTTTATTGTGTAGAGTTTAATCTCATTCCTCAATGATTAGATATCTCCATACACATGCTCCTCTGAACTCTCCACCCCTTTCCCTATTTATACCCTTCATGCTTCCCTTCACCCTCTTCACTCCTCAATTCAACTACAAATCTCTCTCTTTTCTCTCTATCTCTCTCTCTATCTCTTCACACAAATCCTTCATCAAAAGTCAATTTCATCACCCTCTATCACCATCAATCAACTCAACATAATCTTCACCTCTAAACAACACTCTTTCACACACATCAAAGGTTGTCTCAAGCCAACAACAACAAAAAAAAAAATGCATGACATTTGTCTGAACATGCCACCAATGGTTCAGAACTTTGACCCTGAGGATCTCTTCTCAAGGCGTTGCATTTGGGTGAACGGACCCGTGATAGTAGGTGCTGGTCCTTCGGGTCTTGCAGTGGCTGCAGGACTCAAAGACCAAGGTGTTCCATTCATAATCCTGGAGAGAGCAAACTGCATTGCTTCTCTCTGGCAAAACCGCACCTACGATCGCCTCAAGCTTCACCTCCCCAAACAGTTCTGCCAGCTTCCGAACTTCCCTTTCCCTGAGGACTTCCCCGAGTACCCCACAAAGTTTCAGTTCATAAGCTACCTTGAGTCCTACGCCACCCACTTCAACATAGCCCCACAGTTCAATGAAACAGTGCAGTCTGCCAAGTACGATGAGACCTTTGGCCTGTGGAGGGTCAAGACCATCAGCAGAAGGAAAGGACCCTCCTCGGTTTCTGCTGCTGAGTGTGAGGTTGAGTACATTTGCCGGTGGCTTGTGGTTGCCACCGGCGAAAACTCTGAGAAAGTGGTGCCGGAGTTTGAAGGGTTGGGAGAGTTCGGTGGCCGTGTCATGCATGCTTGTGAGTATAAATCCGGAGAGGGTTTTGCAGGACAGAAAGTGCTTGTTGTTGGGTGCGGGAATTCCGGCATGGAGGTCTCACTTGATCTGTGTAACCACAATGCAAAACCTTCAATGGTGGTTCGAAGCTCGGTGAGTGCTAAAAACTCTCAGCATTTTACAGTAGTTGAGTATGTGTTTTAAGTGTATTATTTAAGGTTTGTTTTGTTTGATGATTTATGTATCAGGTTCATGTTTTGCCAAAAGAGGTTTTTGGGAAATCTACTTTTGAAGTTGCTGTGATGTTGATGAAGAGGCTACCTCTGTGGATGGTTGATAAGATACTGCTGATTCTGGCACGTTTGATTTTGGGGAATGTTGAAAAGTATGGTCTGAAAAGGCCTTCGGTGGGTCCTTTGGAATTCAAGCACACTGCAGGGAAGACCCCTGTGTTGGACATTGGGGCCCTTCAGAAAATTAGATCTGGCAAAATCAAAGTGGTTCCTGGAATCAGAAGGTTCTTGCAAGGGAAAGTTGAACTTGTTGATGGCCAAGTTCTTCAGATTGATTCTGTGGTTCTTGCCACTGGTTATCACAGCAATGTACCATCATGGTTGAAGGTTAGTCCTTCATACTTTCTCCTGCATTTGGGTTTAACCCCTGCACTTTCTCTCTCTCTATAAAACCAAAAACCATGTTAGATTGCTAGTTTTGGCAGCTGGTTTTTGTTTTTCTTTTCTTTATACAAGTAAAACACATGTTTCTTCCACTATTCACTCACTGTGCTTTCTTTTTTTAGTTCAATAATATGATTTTCAAAGTAATCACTACAAAAAATAACACTACATAGTAACTTTCAAAGTAAACACTGCAAAAGGGTAAAACTTTTTTTCTGTTGTACCCTTTATGAGCGAGCCCCCCACAGAGGGTTCTGGCCCTATTGAAAGACCAGGGAAGGTGTGTGTCTGTGTGTGGGGAGAATCAATTTCAATGAATTCTGAAAATGCTCCAAATTTGTAGGCATCTATGTAGGTACATGGTTGCTTAGTACATTTGTAGACATTATTATGATGTTTCTGTTCTAGGGACAAACAACATAAATGCAGATGATGATAATGCAGTGAGTTGCATGAGTTTTTGACTCTGTGTAAGTTATATCTAAAATGCAATGTTTATGTGTGGTGGTTGATTTGATCAGGAAAATGAGTTCTTTTCCAATGATGGAACTCCAAGAAACCCTTTTCCAAATGGGTGGAAAGGAAAAGGTGGTCTTTATGCAGTTGGATTCACAAGGAGAGGCCTTTCTGGTGCTTCTTTGGATGCAATTAATGTGGCTCATGACATTGCCAAAAGCTGGAAAGAAGAAACAAAACAGAAGAGGAAAACTGTGGCTGCACGCCACAGGAGATGCATATCACACTTCTGAACAAGACACTCACTTTCATCACAATCATTTTGAGGATGTTTTGTTTCTTTCTCATAACTTACAAACATAGTACAGTCCCAATACCAGTTTAACTATGTTTTCAGTCACTAAAGTTTAGTGTGAATTCGGTTTTGGTTTTTCAAATTCTAATATAAAATAAAAAAATAATCATTTTAGTTTCTTTAAGTTAATGTATAGGAGTATATTGAAAAATTAATAGCTAAAATGTTTTGAGATACCAAAACCGAATTTATTTTAAACTTTAGAAACTCAATGCACAGTTAAACTTTGAGAAAATTAGTGTGTGATCTCCTACAAATAAGCTTTGTTTCTTTCTCTTCTTTAGGAAAAAAAAAATATGTAAAAAAAAAAAATTTAGCCCTCTCCTTAAGGAAACCCACTATGTGAAAATAATTTGGCTATTTTTGTAGAAAGGAAGATGAGGCTTGTTTGCTTCTTTTTTGCTTAATGTAATTGTTTATTGTATTTTAGTTGTAAGGAATATTGATTCATACTTGATTAATGTTGAATTACAAGATTTATGTTTAATTAATAAAGTCAAAGCCCTTTCTCTCTCCTCATAATATGGTTTCTTCTCTAGGTCAAAGTCATTCATTCACAAGACATGTTAATGGGCTTCTGTCCTACAACATAGGCCCAATGAATATTTGACATCTTTCAAAGCACGTGGACAGATATCCTAATGTCAAAAGAAAATTAGTTAATTTGAGAGATGCTTTGAGATAGGAATGAAATTGAAAAAAAAAACTCAAATAAATTGACTCTTCTGCATCATATAGTAAGATTTTTAATTGTTAATGCTTCTATATTTAAGGGAGATTCATGTGGTCAATGGAGAAAGAGAGAGAAATACCTCATTCACTATGGAGATTTACAATGTGCCATAATATTTAAAGAAACAAACTTTGACATTATTTTTTTTTATCAAGGATATAAAAAAAAATACTAAAAAAATTAAATGGTAAATATAAGATCCTGTTTTAGTGAAAATTTTTAAACTAAAATTACTACTCTATATGCCCATCTTTTCCAATAGATCGATATATGAAGTTCGCTTTCAAATATGTGAAAAGAGGTATATAACAGAAATGAGGTGCGAGAAATAAGTAGAAAGAGATATAAAAGCAAGTATTTAAGTTTTAAGATAAAGAAACAAAAACAAAAACAAAATATGCAACTCAATGATTGAAATGAGTATAAAGGTGTATAAGAGAAATGTCAATAACTAGGGGCGCACCCAACTAAAACTGGGGGTGGACATTTATACTCCGATAATTTAAAAAGAAAAACTAAATATATTCTTTTTTTTATAAATTAAATACATTTTTTATTTTTAAATTAATATAAAAATTTGTAATTTAAATTATAAGATATTTAAATTTCTTTTCATTTTATGAGAGTAATATAGTTATCTTTTTAACAAACCAAATATAGAATCTTTTCATAACAAAGTTTTATAGTAGACTATAAAATAACTTTCTTATTTTATAAATTTTGTATATTTTTGTCAAACAAGATTTGATCTGACACTTTATTGTCCAGAATAACAGAAGTAGCGAGATTGATAATGCGCATTGTGTTGTGTATAAGATTTCACTCCAGAAATGTTTAGATAATTTAATATCTTAGAGCATACATCTCACCTTCTCAAGTAATTAACTAAATCTCACCTTCTCAAGTAATGTTTTTCTCTCATTAAATCATTCATATGAGGAATTTTAGGAACGATCTTCTCATATGCAATACCAAGTTATTTACAATAAACATCAAAAGATTCATGATACTCAATACCATTATCAATACGGATACATTTCAACACTTACATTGAGTCATTTTACAAAAAATAAGGACTTAATTGAGCAAAAAATAAATATAAGAACCAAAACAAATCAAAAGTCTAAACATAGAGACCAAATTACTAATTAAGTTTATTTTTTTCTATTTCCACCCTATGTTAAACATCATTATGAACGTTGACATCACATGAAAATTTAGTATTATAAAAAAGAAAAAAATGAATACAAAGGATGGAGACTACACCAAACATGATAAAAATTGAAACATAGGCAAATTATACCTATTATGAATATATATATATATATATATATATATATATATATATATATATATATATATGGATATAAAACATTAAACCACTTTTATTGTTATCTATGAATAAAAGGAACATTAGTTAACTTTTCGATACAATAATTTTTCTTATAAAAAATATGACACCTTTGAACTTTATATGCTCACAAAAATGTAAGTACTAACATTATCTCCCTAGAAGACTAAAAAAATATTATTTGTTGATCCAAGAAATTATGACAAACTAAGGTAAAATCATTCTCCAACTTAAATTTTCAAAATATATTAATATTTTATTATAATATTAATTAATATTTTTTTTTATAATATAATATGTTATTAAAAAATCAAGTGTCAAATGTTTGATATTTATGAATAATAATGTCAAACAAACTTTTTCCGTAACATATATGAAAGGTGGGGAAAGTTAATCTCAAGTGACCAAAATATTTTAATTAAATTATTGTGAAAAACCTATTTGATTTATTTCTCCACTCTTGTATATATATATACTCCCTTATACATACATAGAAAGAGATTCAAATGCATGAGAGAGAATAAAAAAATAGGAATAATTCACACAATTTATTAAATTATAATTGAATGATAAAAAAAATAAACTATTACTATGAATTGTTGAAAGTTCCACGTCGACTAAAGATAAGACAATTTTATAATATATAAGTGGGGTGCAAACCTCACCTTACATGCCGATTTTGTAGGGTTGAGTTAGGTTTAAAATCCATTTCTAACATAGTATCAGAGCCATGACTTAAAAAGTCTATCCTAGAGAAATTTCTTGGACATTTTATTCCACATGCTATCGGTCACACACAAGATATATATACCTCGGCCTGAGAGATTGTACTCTTTTATTTTTTTCGATGCTATTTATCTTAATAAAGATATGACAAATCATAATTTTTTCTAATTTCTTTGACATGTTTTACTTTATCTCTCATTCTTTTTTAAATCCTTATATTTCCTAAGTTAGTGCATCATAAATTTGGCATAGACATATGTTTCGGGTATAGGACCAAACAACTATTTCTAACACTCGAATTATCCTTATGTCCCTTTGTCTGATGTTCTCCTCAACTAGCTTGTTCAATTCTTTCTCCTATTTGGTGTCTTTTCTCCTCCCGCTCGGCTGATCGAGTGATCGGGATACCTGTCTAAAAGACTTCGATACTTAAGTTAGTTCAAGTTCGATCGAAAGATAGTAATAAATGCTGTAATAAATGCGAGTTCAAAGTCCTTACCAACTTACCTTGGGCCTCTATTTATAGTTTTTGGTATGGGCCCGTGATTAAGGTTTATTAATCATGACCCAATTGCTTTTCAAACTTGATTAGTGACTTGTATGACTTTAATTCACTTTTCACTAACTGGTCCAGTTTTGGTGTGGCCGCCCGACCAGAGGGTTGTGCGTCCTGTCGGACATCTTCATAGATGAGGATGTCTCCACAGAGGTGGAGACAAAGTTTAAATGGAAATGAACATGGGGGCCGTTTGGTTGTGAGCTCCCTTAAATCACTCGGAAGATATTGCCACATCAACCTCCCAAGGAAAAGTCCTCCTATAGCGAGCGGCCTACGATCGCTTGTCCTTGATCTATCTTACCGATGGTTTGACAATAAGTCATACAGTACAAATTAACATTCTTTTTATATATAATTTGACAAGTTTCGTTGTGTGATATACAACTCTATCAACTATTACGTACAGAAAGACAACTTGCATGGCCTTCAATGGCTACCTTACCTTATCAACAAAAAAAATGGCTACTTTTAAGAAAAACCACAAGCCGACAAAGACTTTATCGAAACCCATTATTTTAAATTATATCATTTTCATGTTTATTTGAAATACAATTTGTTATTTTTCTTTATTCATTTCAATTTATATTTTATTTTTATATTTTTCTTAAATATATACAAGTAATTTTTTATGCTTCTTTTTCTTTCCCACTAAACACTATCTTGGTGACAAGGAAAAGAAGATAAATGTAAAAAAGGATTCCATTGACTAATAGTCTGAAAGAAGATAAATGCAACATTTTCTTCTCGCTAATCTGAAGAAAATGTGAGAAATGTGTTAAACTAGAATGTAAAATTTATACGGAATAAAAATAAATAAATTGAACAATATATATTTTTTCATCATATTTAAAAAAAAATTGCTTTCATTTACTTGTAATTTTACAAAAATATAACATTAATTACTTTTTTTATTATACTAATTTTAAATAATTTATATATGTATTATTGTGTGTGTGGAAAGAGAAAAAGAGTAAAATAGAAATTTCATAAGATTTTTATTTGAATGAAAAAGTTATTGAATTTCTTAATTCCAATAAAACAACCTTAATCTTTTTGTTTGTAAGTCTTGAAAGAAGGGATGCCCAGAAAGAAAGCGAAAAAAGAAGGAAGAATTGAGAGCTGATTTGAAAGAGAAGAAAAAAAAGAAAAATTTACTTTCAACTAAAAATAGGGTTAAATATGTTTTTGTCCTTTAACTTTCAGTAAATTTTAGAATTAGTCCATTTTGAAACTTTGGACCAATTTAGTCTTTCATCTTTCAAAATACGTGGATTTAATCTTTTTAATCAAATTTTTTTAGATTTATTTGATGTTTCGTACGCATTTCAGAATTGTATTTGAGTTGTTTATACTTATTGACACATTTTTACTTTAATGTTAAGTTAAATACTATTATGAAACGCGCTTAAAATGTTAAATAAACTTAAAAAATTTTGATTAAAAGGACTAAATCCACGTATTTCGAAAGATGAAGGACTAAATTGGTCCAAAGTTTCAAAATGGACTAATTTCAAAATTTACTGAAAGTTAAGGGACTAAAAATATATTTAACCCTTAAAAATAAGTAAGAAAATGAATTAATACACTTATATTAACATACTAAAATTATTTTTAATAAATTTAAAACGTTAAAATTAGTGTTTATATGTATATTTTGAAGGCATGATAGATAAAGAACATAAAATATCTAACAAAAAAAATCTAAATTCGAGTTTCATGTAGTGGAGGTATTTTTCTTATTTTTCTATCTTGCATTTCATAATTTTTCTTCTACTTTTCTCAAAGAGAAGCATAAGTGAGTCTAAAATGGATTCGAAAATGATTATTTTAGAAATATTTGGAAGGTACTTAGTTAGGAGAGACAGAAGATCTGAAAGCATAATTTGGCAAAGTAAGAGTGTGATGTGAAGTGTGTCATCTATTCCGTACTTAGAGATTCCATAATCATCGTTTCTACTTCAACCAATCAATTCATCTATCTCTCACCGTCTCATCTCCTTTTACACATTTTCATATTTCTTGTGTAGGGTCAAACTAGATTTAAAATTTTTGAAGGGAACAAATATATTAAAATATAAAAAATAATTTTTATTTGTATATTATTTTATAAATGTAAAATAAAAAAATTGGGGTCCAAGTACATTAAGATTACATTAAGCTTCTTCATTGAAGTGAAGTGAAACAAAAAAGAATGAAAGAGAGAAGTGAAATGAAACAAAGAGAAATGGAGAGGAAAAGATGAATATAGAGTGACAAAATAAATAGGAGTGAAAGAAAATGCTACTTGTTATACTAATGGCCCATACTAGATCGATTGTTTCAAACCCTAATGTAATATGTAGAGTCTATTGCATCTTTTGTAAAAAGAATAATCGTAATAGTAAGATACTATATGCAACTAATATAATATTGTCATAACAAAATGTCACTAAACTTGATTTTATATTGTATTATGAAAAACCAAATACTATATTTAGTTTTTTTGTATTGATTGATAAAGAGATAAATGGACCAAGTGGGAGAATGTTGAAAATTTTCTAAATATATGATATGTGAGGATAATACGAGATATTCACATGGTCAACTATTTCTATAAATATGGTCCATTTGCCAATTATTTTTATAATTGTTGCGTAAATGTTGATTGTAATTCATTGACAATAATTTATTGTGACAACTACTATGTGATGACCAGAGAACTCTATACATTTTATAGGTTTGTGTTTTGGGTCATTAAATCTCCTCTTTTCTATTGTATACTATACCATTAACATTAAAGGATATAGAGCAAGGGTTTGAAACAAAAAAAAAATATTAAAAGATTTTTATGAAAGTGATAATGACTGAATATTAGTCCTTATTTTTTCGCATTAGTTTTACACTATATTCATAAAAAATAATATATAAAGACTCATGAGATAAAAAATAATAATGTTAACTATTAAACTAATATTTCATTACTAAGTGAGATAAGAGAGTTACATTTTTTTATTGTTCAAGGATGGACGAGAACATATGAAGAATAAGAGCAAAAATAATTAGTTTGATTCTAACTTCTTCTGAAAAAAAACCCAATGAAAGTGAGAAATGAGTACATTTTCTAACAAACTCAAAAGACAATGAAAAAAATATCTTAATAAATATTTTTGTTCTTTACTATAATTGATTTTATATTTTATTATTTATTATCGTTGAATGTTATGCTTTATAAAAGAAGTAAAAAGACACCTAATTTAATTTTTATCAATTTATAATATATATTACATTTAATTTTCATCGATTTCCAATACTACATATAATTTAAAATTTTCAAAAAACTTTAAAAAAATTCTAATATATAAATTTAAAAGATTTCAAAAAAAAAAAATGGGGGTGTCATGGCACCATAGTCCCTTAGAAGATCTGCCATTACTAGTAAACATGGCAAATCTTCACCAAAATTTTTTAGGGAGCCAAAATAATATATTCAAAATTTATATATTTAATAATATTGTGACTAATTCAATAAAAATGAATACATAATCTAGTATAACTATAACTATCAAAGAAATTACATATATTTAAAGGAATGTATATCATTTTTTTCATATTTTTGAACTCATGGTAATTGAATCATAATAAAATTTTCAGTTAACTTTTTTCGATGCAAATAACCATATTATCTGCAAAATATTCCTCTTTCATTTTATTAACGTGCGTTTGATTTAAAAAGTCTTCACAATCTTTCATCTCATTATTATGCAATGAGCAACTATATTATCATGTTTTCATCTTTACCAACAATTTCTCTATTTTATAAAATAAATTTATTCTTTTGTTTTTCATCAATATACCTATTTAAGAAATAAGTTTAAAACTAAAAAATAATTTATCATAATCTAATAAAAAGTTGAGAAACATAATTACTAAAAAAAACAATGATAATCAAGTTACAATTAAAAATTGACTATGGAAGATCACATAGTATATTGTTTCTTCTTCTATATATTAATAAAAAATGAATATACAAAAAGATCATGAGATAAAACTAATGCTAAATGTTAAACAAATAGTTCTCTATCAAGTGAGACAAGAGAAACTTACACTTTTTATTTATTTATTAATGAAAGAGAAGATATGAAAAAATGAGGACAAAAATGATGAGTTTTTGTCTAACTTTTGTTTAGTAAAAAAAAAATACGGATGAGAGAAGAATACAACATATGATAAACTTAAAAGACAATGGTAGAGAAAATAAAAAATATCTTAATAATTTTTTTCTTTATATATTTGATTTTATGTTTTATTATTTATTATTGTATTTTATAAAATCAATAAAATAAATACTTAATTTAATTTTATTATTTTTTAATATAATATTATTTAATTTAAAAAGATAAATACGATTTAAAAAATTTAAACATTTATATAATTAAAAAAAATTAAATATAAAATAAAGTAAACAAAATTAAAAAAATTTGGGGAGGGGGGTCGTGGCCCCCGCCTGCCCTTCTGACCTCTGCCACTACTAGTAAATGATATTGAACACTTAAATTGACAGTGTTAAACTATCGCATGTGAAAAGAAAATATACAATAAGTAAAAATATTAAAAAAAATGTTAGAAATATTCAAATGTGAGAAATAAAAAAACATTTAACTGACATACATCAATTGAACATAATTGCATAAATGTTGTGATAAGAAGAAAAATATCTTAAAGATGCGAATACATTTCATGATAAATCAAATAATTAGAAGAAATAAAAAATAGAAAGTGTGTGTGTATATATATATATAAAGTTACTAATAGACTATGAGTATTTTAATAAATTAAACGGAAGCAGAGATCAAACGTAGATGATTATTATGGTGGGTATGAGGACGAGACAAACATTACATCCACATCTTCAAATCCATACCTTTTTAATACGGAAATTCTCCGTTAAAATGAGGATGAGTTTGAACAATATCTATTGGGGTGAGTTTATTTTCCTTTCCTAAAATTGGTTGTTCACATTTGGGATGGCAATTCATAACCTTATAAATCAATATTACATGTAATAATTTAACATTTTCAATTGAAAATTGAATAATAACAAAACTATTTTTCCAAAAATAGTATAAAAATAATTATTATGGAATTAAATAATCCCTTATCCAAGAAAACTTAAAATGTACACGCATATGTTGCTAATCTAGACAACCAAAAATCTCACATCAAATAAAGATAAGACAAATTTAAAAAATATAAATAGATGCAAATATTCTCTTATAAGCTGGTTTTTATGAGTTATGTTTAAAATTCACTTTTTTTAACATGATACCAAAGTCATTTGAAGTCTATCCTAATGAGATTTGTTGGACCTATTGTTAAGACTTTGGCAAGTGTACCAAGTCGCGCAAGTAGTAACCGGTAAGATCGGGATATCGTTTCCCAAGAGACTCGTGTATACTAAATATTTGCGTAAGTAGTGACTAATTTAAACTAATGAATAAATTCATAATTTGGGGTTTTGTATGAAATTAAATTTTGCATAAATAATTAAAATTGAACTTTGGAAGTTAAAGGCACTTAGTGAATGAAAAAGATTAGAAATGAAATGACTTGATATTGCCGGGGTTAGAATTCACCAACTATGCTCTCATGCAACTACAATTTAACATCCTCTTCATTAATATACTAATGTCAACCAACAATTTTACTCAAACCCTAATTCCTTAATGGATTGAGCCTAAATTTCCCTATTAAAAGTCAATTCCTTGAACTCTTAATAAGCAAATTTTGCTTTATGCACTAAGGTTTAAGACAACCAATGGGTCAAGCCTCATTCCTAGGTACAAGCTCCATTGAGTTTTCTTATTTCAAATCTAGGTTTCAAAAGATATTTCCACACCCAATGAACCAAAAATCATGCAATAGATGGCTAAATCAATGCAAGCATTAAGTGAAGAAACAAGAAGATTAGCAATTAATGAAAGATTCATGTATATAATCAAAACATTTGCATTTACACAAGAGTTTTGTGGCTACATCTAACCCCAACAAAAAATGGGTTTAGCTCTCCATTGTCATGGAGAGCTCAAGCTTGCAAATGAAAGAGATGGAAGAGAAAGAGATACAAAGAGGGAGATGGAGCTGTTCCCACAAGCCCTAGCACTCCTCTAAGCTCTCCAAATGTTTTCTTCGTGCCTCCAAAATGCCAAAGATCCGTTTCCCCTCGCGAAAACAGAAAAAAAGGGGCAAACTTGACACATCAACGAAAACTGCCGCCTGGCGGAAGCCTCTCACCACCAGGCGCAAGCCACCAAACAGTGCTGAACTTTGCATGTACCGCTCGGCGGTCTCCAGATGCCGTCAGGCGGTGAGCTGTTGGAAGGGTGATTTTCGCCTGGCTGGCGCCTGGCGCTTGGCACTGGAAGAAGGTGTCGCTTGGCGGTGTCTTTGTGGCGCTAGGCGATTACTGTTTCTTCCACATTTAGTGTCTTTTTGCCTTCTTCTTGCTACTCATGATCACTCACTTGTTTGGATTTTTGGAACAAAGCTTCCCATCTACAAAAAGGACACAAAAATGGGGATTAATGGTATATTTAGATTAATGTAACCCAAAATGTATTTATTTACAAAAGTAAGGTAAAATTGAGGATTAAGTAGGTTAAAAGTTTTGGAAGAGATGATTTTTCTAATAAAATATAGCTTGGATAATGGTAAAAATTAACATTATCACCTATATCATCCACTATCACTACAAGAAAATTCTTTAGCAATGACCAATTTTGGTGACAAAATAATTAGTCACTATAGTGATCAATTTAGGTACCAATTTATAAACTAAAAATTATTGGCAACTTAAATAGTTTCAAAAAATAATAAATGGTCTAAGCATTGATAACTAAAATAGTTTCTATTATGAATTAGTTACTAACATTAGCTACCAACATTTTGAGAACCAAAAGAATGGGTTTTTAATTAGGAAATTGGTCTTTTAACATTTTTTTGTCACTAAAATTGATCATTGTTTAAAAGTTTTCTTGTAACATCCATTTAATAGTCG
>Ga0214544_1005187_pt1 | contig 25502 bp, 18 predicted proteins | sample CNSS3metaG_FD_160074 | JGI IMG/M metagenome (GOLD analysis project Ga0214544, IMG submission 160074) | Root nodule microbial communities from cowpea collected in UCLA plant growth center, Los Angeles, California, USA - CNSS3 | ecosystem: Host-associated > Plants > Roots > Nodule | place: USA... | reverse complement strand
CAAACAGCAGGGTTCTGAGGAAGATGCTCCTAGATGAGGGGCATAAGAGTCGTCTTAGCATACATCCGGGTATGACTAAGATGTACAAGGATTTGAAAGCCTCTTTCTGGTGGACGGGTATGAAGACGGATGTGGCTGATTATGTCGCTTCTTGTTTGGTATGTCAGAAAGCGAAGATAGAACATCAGTGACCGGGTGGTATGTTAGAACCTCTGGATATTCCATAGTGGAAATGGGACAACATTTCCATGGATTTCATCACTCACCTGCCGAGATCAGTGAGAGGGCACGACTCAATCTGGGTGATAGTAGACAGGTTGACGAAGTGTGCTCATTTTCTGCCGATTAACCAGAAGATGAATATGGATAGGCTGGCGGATTTGTATGTGCGAGAGATTGTCAGATTACATGGAGTACCGGCGAGTATTGTGTCAGACAGAGACCCGAGGTTCACATCGAGGTTCTGGCAGTCGTTGCTGAACGCTTTGGGTACTCAGCTTAGGATGAGCTCCGCCTACCAAATCTTGCTACAGAAAAACCACTATGTCCTTTTCAGTTTAAAATTTGGATTTAAAATTAATCATGATATTTATACATTAGCGGCAACCATATTTGAGTTATCTAGAATTAGTGTTAGTGATACAATATTCTTTCCAAATACTTAACTGTATAACAAAAAATTCAATTTCAAATTACTGATTAAATTAATATAATTCCACTATTTTTTTCTTCACAAATTTATCCAAAATCATAAACAACTATTATCATTTAGCCCTCTTCAAAATTCCCTCAAAAGTTCACGTGAATAAATTTAATGTCATCTAAAATTTTTTTGATAAAGGTTACCTAACAAATAAAAATAATCTTTAATGAATCCATGGAAAATAAAGAATAAAAAAATAGAAAACAATTGTTTCTTTGAAATCTGATATTTACAGTAGCACAAGACAATTTTGTAGTTATTAGAGATGAAGCCATACGCAGTTTGAGTTTGATTTTGTCAAACTAGATTATACAATGAGCCTAAGACAGCTTCTTTCTAAATCCTAAACCCTAAACCAATATAAAACAATTTCTATTTTTTTTTCTTTTTGAATTATATAATTCAAAAGTCACTTTTATTCTTAAAAATGAATTTTCAGATTGTATAATTCAGAGATTAAAAATAATTTTCAAATTGTACAATATGTACTTGTTGTATGATTCATATATACCATGAGAAGTATTTCCTTATGGAAGTAAAAATGGAAGGTCATTTTCTTTTCTGTAGTGTAGCATGACTTAACGTGTACAATGTAAGATAATTTAACATTGCTACACCGACCCTCAGCATCATCTCCTCCTTCACATGCAAGGTCTATATTCTACAACGTTACTTTCTTGCACAAAAATTTCTCACTACAATCGAACTTCACAACTACTTCAAAAGCACTTGTGCCACTTATGTTCTCGCACACCTTATTCTTGATTTCTTTAGCAAATTTCTGAGTCCTAGATCCAACATATGTAGAATCATTCGTGAATAATAATGATATATGTCAATTTGTTTCAATAGTATCAAAATTTTGTTTAAGTTTACCCCTTTTGGGCATGGCCTTTTTTTCTTGTCACAGTAATCCTTATTTATTATTATGGGGTTGGTCACATTGGTCATCTCTATGTTCTAAAACTTTATGTCACTAGCACTTCCTGAACCTCCCTGCATATATATAGTAGGGTAGACACAAAAGATTATGACTTTCTTAATGTTCTCAAAATTAATGTTCAAATTATTTTTTACCTGACATGTCTTGATTCTAACTACATTTTTAGTTCCAAAAATCTTGGCTCCATTTTGGATTTTCCTGCTCCTAAGCTCCCAATATTGAAACAACCCACCATTATTTGTAACAGTATTTTAAGAGATACTTGTTACTAAGGTGATGCTAATTACCCCATACCATGGCCCGATCCACGTGTAATGTTTGTAGCTTCTACATTTTTAGATCCATGTACAACAGATATACGATCATCACCTGAAACAATGATAATGATGCTTAACAGTTGTAATATGTATATCCATAAAAAAAAGATAGATACAACATTTTACAGTCAACATTTAATGTGAAATGGTCTATTCTGGTTTGACATTTGAGATTTTAATGTTTTACCACCATTTGTTTTGAGAATATTAACCGTTGTTTATTTTCTTTTTAATTATAAATATGTTATTTTATTTCTTACTTATATATTGTTTGACAAAAATTATAAAACATCAAATAATACTTTTTTAGATGAAAATAAAAATGAAAACATTTTCGAATGAAATAGTAGTATCAGTTGGGATACCAGTTCTTATGACGGAATCTGAGATTTGGATGTTTTGTGTTTTTGTGACATGAATCCCGTTAGTGTTTGGGCTATCCTCTGGTGCAATCACGGTAGGGCCAGAAACCTTAACCTTCTCGGAGTCTTGGAATGAAACGTAGATTTTTTTTTAGCATTTTTTATGTTCAAGTTCTCAAAACTATAGAAAGTTAGAGCCTACAAAAACAAAAAAGAATTAAATCATTGTTAATTTAGATAACATAGTATATATTTATATGCTTTATATTAATTTGAACAAAAATTCTTTGGTCTTTGAGAGAGCTACACATACTGTTGGAGCATCCTTGCAAGGCTGCAAAAGAAAGCAGAAAAACATATAACTCAGTCATCCTTTGAATATTTATTACCATATACATATATAATAAATAAATAAAATAATATTGAACTTATCTTAATATCTTACTCGCTTTTTGTTCTTTTTGCATTAGTTATTCCACCATATTTTGTCGTTTCCATCGAGGGTTCCACCACCATAAACAAACAAAATCTTAGTTTTGTCAAACACAAGCCAATGTTTGTTGTCTTCCTCGTAATCTGATGGATCATCTAATGCTTCAAAGGTTCCATATCTAAAAATTTACATCAGTATTTCATGGTTTACTACAAGAAAAATTGATATTACCGACGGTCAAAATCTATTGGTAATGGACAAAATCTGTCATTAAATCAGAATTACCGACGAATTATCGACGGTAAATAAATATGTCAGTAAAACTCTTGTCGGTAAATTTTTACTGACGAAAGTCATGTTCTGCTGGTAATTACTAACGAAAAATATGTCGGTAAATTTGTCGATAATTACCGACCAAAAAATCCGTAGGTAATTACAAAAAATTTGTCGGTAAATAACGTGTATTGTTCATCTTCTTCCTACTCCCTCTTTCATTTTTTTTTTCGTCTTCTTCATCGTCATCATCCTCGTCCATGTGATCGTCGCCGCCGCCATCGTCATCGTCGTCGTTGTCTTCCTTTTCCTTTTTCTTCTTCTTCTTCTTCTCCTTCTTCTTCTCCTTCTTCCTCTTCTTCTCCTTCTTCCTCTTAATGCGAGTAGTGGGAGCCTTTATGGCATTAAATATTGATTGACATGACATGGAAAAGTATTATCTCAAATGGTTGAAAGTATTTAATTGTGTGAAAGGACTCGGGTTCAAGTCCTATAAATGCCATTTGTGTGTTATTCAATTTATTGTTAATTTTTATAAAATGCATGATCATGTTGAATGATAATATAACTATAGAATTATATTAACCATTATGAAGCATGAATTGGTTAAATGGTTGTGCAATGATTTGACTTTGGTATGGTATGGGTTCGAACCTTGGTGAGACTTAACTAAACTTTCTTTTTGCTAAAATTTCGTTTAACATGAAGGTGAAAGGGCAAGGAAACCCTAGCAGCCAAGGGGGGGCTGAAAAACAATCCATAATGACCCAATGAATTGCAATTACCACTAACATTAAACCATTTTCGTTTTTATGCCGATAACCAACATTAAGTCTTAATTAAAAAGCCAATTAGTGGAGAGAAAGAGGGTTTCCGAGTTTGCCATTGTAGAACATTGTGAGGAGTGAAAATTTAGAGAGAAATGGTGGTTCTGGCGTGAAGGGAAAAGCGTGTTGGAGGTAGCATTAAAGAGACCTTTGGTGATAAAAAAAGGGGAGCTCTTAATTATCAAATTTTAAGCTAAGGAAACCATGTTAAAGGAGCTGAAATCGAAGTTTTGATTTCGTATTATTAATTGTATGAAATGTATAAGAAATTGTATGCATGTGCTCTACCTTTTTGTGTATTTTTTGGGTTTTCTGGAATTTTCCAGAAATTGCTTGGCGGGTGATGAACCACTGCCAGGCGACTTATCTTTTTCTAAGTAATTGTGGGTTTCAGAGACGGAATCGCCTGGCGGCACGAACTAGCACGCTAGGCGACACTTGTGTTCAACCCAATTCTGGGTTCCCTTGATGAAGGGCCTGGTGGTAGTGATTGAATCGCCAGGCAACGCGAGCTCTGTTGGCTTGATTTTTGATGTTTTCTGGATTTTGGGCAAATTCTAATCGGTGGAAAGTTTGTTTAGATTATTAATTGACTAAATGGAAGCGAATGATTATGAATTTACATGGTAATACAAGGAAACTGAATGAAATTGGGTATGAACTTGGTTAGGATTTTTCAAATTGTGGATTTGAGTGTATTAATGTGGGATAGAACTGGAAGGCTGTGTAGGCAAGCACAGGGTTTGGGTTCTGTGCAGTTCTAAATAGAACTGGAAGGTTGGAGTTGATGGAGTTTTTGGATTGTAAATAGGAGAAATCTGAATGCATGAATTAAGTGGTTGGCTTAAACTCGGAATTGATTGAATATAGTAGAAAAGTGATGTGAGGGAGGATAGATGGGGTCATTCAAAGGAGGGCTAAGAATGGACGCGGTTTAATCTGTTAAATTATTAGCTATTCTAAGACTAAGTTTAGGCTAAAGTATGGTATGTTGTAAATTATGGTTTGGGCAAGTTAGATAGGGGAAAGTCTAGAAACTTGATCATGTTTCTTGACAGATTCAAATTTTATGACTGAATTGGTGAACACTTGGATAGTAGTGAATGGTGACACTCGAAACGTATCCCTTGAGTTGTGGTTCGGGATAGGGGTTAAGCACGTGGTATTCCTTGAGTTGTGGTTCAGAATAGCATCTCTTAAGTTGTGGCTCAGAATAGCATCTCTTGAGTTGTTGCTCAGGATGGCGGATGAACATGAGGAACTCTTGAGTTGTGGCTCGGGTTGGCGAGTGTTGTCGGTGTGAGTGTGCGGGTTGTGGCTTGTACGACGGGTCCAGTAGATTGCCCTCCTCAATAATAAGTTGAAGAGTTTGGTAGTCTTGGGACATTACAAATGTTATTCGTATTGGGAACTTCGTAGCATGGTTTCCCGCACGTGTTCTATCGGTTGTGGCTGATAGGTGTGGCAGCAAGACATCTTGAGGTACTCCCTAGAAGACGTAGAACACGATTAACATGGTTGTGGCCATGTGGTATGAAATCAAAGGATGTAATTACTTTTGCGTGAATGTGTTATATATATAAATGTGTTGTATATATGTTTATTCTATTAGCTCACCCTATCTACTTGTGTTTGGCTATGATCGTGTACGCGGTACACGTGAGCAGATGATGTTGCAGGTGGATCTGGTGAGGCATAGAACCGGAGCAAGGCTACACTGGGATAAAGAGTTTTCTCAGAGTTTTAATATTTTCTGATTTGGAATAATTTGTAAACTCTTATTACTAGACGTTGACTTTTGTAATGGAGTTATAATTATGATTTTAGAGTTAATTATATAATGGATTAAAGTTTTAAATTTCTCGTGCTTTTGGGAAATGAGGTTTCATTAATTGACTATTATTTACTATTTTATTTATTTTATTATTTAAATCCGTAATATACTGTCGGGATGTTACATTCACAAACATGTTTAAGCAAAACTATGACATGTACAAAGTCATTAAACACACATACCTTACCAAAATGAATCCTGATCTGAACAATCCCTAATTTGAACAAACAGTATACAACAACAAACCAAAGTAAATCAATATAAATGTGGTTTTATAAATAATAATAAAATTAGCAATCAAGTTCTATAGGAAACTTGAGAGGGTAACAACTACCAAGACAACCTTCTTTCAAAGAGTGGAGGCTCATACTTAAACTGATGAATGTAAGCCTAGTAGCAGGTTTTAGAAAAAAAGAAAAAAAAGGCTCAAATTCATCCCTAATGGAAGTTTAAGACTCATAATCAACTTACTTCCTTTGATGTAGCTAGCATGATTATGGTATTGACAATATAAAATAATATCAACACACTTTGATTCAGCTAGCAATTTATAACTGCAAACATAAAGTTAAGAATTAAGAATAATAAATACAATTAGAAATTCATGTTGAGCAAGAATTACAATTTTGACTTTCTAATAATAGAAATCACTTCTCAATCTTGAGGAAGCTAAACAAAATGCTAGTATAAAAAAACATAAGAGCAAGCACCTTCTTTCTGTCTCATTCAATCTCAAGCAAATACATACTAATTTCATATATATTTTGCAAATCTTCTACATTATTAGTTCTCATATTCAATCTCATTGATTACACCTTTTGATCTTACTTTGAGTTTCTCAAGCATGAGCATGAGCCTAGCAACTCGCCATCTTTTTTGTAAAAAATTGCACCAATCATTCCCTCTTTGCCTAAACCAACATTGCTTCCTTTGCCTTCACTTCCAACACTGCCTCAGACCATAGTTCCACCTTTTCTTGCAATCCCAGCATTGCCAACCAACTCTCTGCCTCCACTTCCAAACATCATTCCATCACTTCCTTTTGATATCTCGGGAAATCAGAAATTTCACTGTAACGAAGCCCTTACATATTACAAACATTTACAACAATGTAGTAATATTTCCCGGATGAATAATTATGGACTTATGATTATTCAAAGGAAAATATTAGTCAAAGAAGAAAAATAATTGTGATCTTTGAATAAGTAGGACATGAAAATACCTTTTGCTTCCAAACTAAGGAGTGGGTCCAATAAGTCATACATGTAGAGGTTTTGATTTTCTCTGCAGAAATATTTTGAGTGACACGAGATATAGGAACCAAATTTATACTTTGAAGCATAGGAATGAAAGTAAAAAAGTAAGAAATTTGGTCTTTCATGTCCCTTATTTGGATAGATCATCCAGTTTATTAAAAGCAAATCTATTTCAACGTAAATCAGTCTGATGCTAACAATTTTTTAACAATTTTCTAAAAGCAGTAAGCGTGTCATGCACTTTTGCCTATATCAAGCATCACTCCTTTTAATTCCGTAATTACAAAATCATAATCTTCGTTGTATAGACAATTTAATTAAAATATTTGTTTTGGCTTAAACCATACGAAAAATAACGAAAAAAGGACAGGGAAATTCATGACAGCAAGACATATACCAGTTCATTTTCAACCTTCCTCAAATACTTATTACACAGGAAAAGTTACATAAATTAATGAACACCAAACATATGCTTTCGTATTCTGATAACAACAATCCATGCTTTTGGTTTCTTGTACGCTTCGTTTGGAATCATTTATTGTTACATGTGCCTCACGTAAGCATCGTAAAGTTATGCCCTGTGTTTTTTGGTGACTATAAATCAGCCAACACAAATGAGAGAAACACTGTTTATTTTAAAAGATTGACTAGCAGATAGTTGTGAATCACAGATAATGACATCGAAGTCAGATTCAGGTAGCAATGTGCATCAAGGGAAGACCTTGCTGCAGAACCCATTTGAATTCAGTGATGATCAGATTCTGAATAATGTCTACAGAACCCATTTTCATTGTGTTCAGAAATGCAATGTACAATCACTTCACACCGTTGCCTCAACCGTCATCAATCACTCAATTCAAATCACAGACACACTCCTTACAAAGGTAATCATTCTTTTGAATGGTTTATATGTAAACATAATATTTTTTAATAAGTTAAAAAAATGTTTAATCCTCAGAATGATTGTACTTACTGGTTTCTGACACAGCCTATCCAACTCAGTGAGCATTTCAGAGAAGAGACCATAACGTCCCCACAACTTACTGCAATACTCAAGCGAATTGCTTACCAGGTGCTTGCTAATTTTCTATTTTCTCTGTTAATTAGAAATTTAATTTAACGGTTCAATAAAAATAATGAATTTCGGGAAGCCTTAATAGTTCTTTTATAATTATTTTTTCAATTTTTCTTATTATTTTAGATATTCTTTTTTTTTCTTAATTTAGTTAATATAATATTTTTCTGATAAATTGATGATAATACGAAAATACTATACTGATTATTTCTAATAAAATAAAACTAAAATAGTTCTTATATAAAAAATTGAAAAATAATTAAAATGAATAACTATATTCCTTTTATATCCTTTACAATAATAAATTAAAATAAAAATTTTGATATTGTCAAAACTGGTCCATGAGAATGTTAGTGTCTAAAATATGTTTGAATGTGTTTATATTTTAAATTAACGGTATTGAAGATATATAATCCTCATAGTCATATTTTCTTGCATGTATATTAATAGGTAGTATCAAAATAATGTTCATATTGTTCTAATACAATTTTAAGAGATATCACTTTTAACAACAATTTATTTAACCAATAATTATTTTATAATGAAATAACCGTGCAACTTTGTGTTTAAAATAACTATTAGGTTTTTGTCATAAACTATTTATTGTTGATGTAATTGACTTAACGTAAATATATATTCAACAGATTCCATTCTACGATATGGAATATTCTGTTTCTTGGAGCAATTAGGTGATGTAATCACACATGCTAGTTTTACAATACGATAAATAGGAACATAAATCAAATTGTAACAAAATGTAATCGGAAAAATAGAATCTCTACACTATTACTAGATAATAGACGGTTACGTAATTAAAAAGAGTAATATGTGTGTCTGTGTATTGTCCTTGCAAAGGACCGAACTATTATTACAAGACCATCTTCTCACTTACACAGTGTTATGAGATTATTACGTTTCGTATGGCTAACTGGTCCCAATCTCTACACTATTACTACATAAAGTCAACTATTTGTCAAATATAGTAAATATAATAATAAATTAATGAATAATTTTACTTCATAAATAGTTCACCCTTTTATACATGTTTCATAGGTATTTTCCTGAGTGGGCTAGATAGGCTAGATAGGCTAGGCCTAATCTAGGACACTTTACGTTATCTAAATTTGGATGATGATCAATTGATTATCTTAATGACGATCTTAACTAATTCCAAGATGATGTCCATCTCCAAGAGTGACATCATCTCAATCTTATTCATATAATAGTCTCGTAGACTCGAAATTTGATTTAGAATCTTATTTTTTGAAAAAATGATAGAAAGAAAATATCCATTTCTTTGATCTTTCTGTCTTGCTGATAACATTGTCTTGCTGTTCTGAATTTTCTTTTTACTATTTTAGTTTAGTTTTTAATTCTATTTTGGTCCAATTTTAATTTTGTTTTGGAATTACAATTAAATCAATCTTTTACGAGCAAAATTCAATTAAAAATCCAAAATTAAACATTAAATGAGGAAAGAAAAGATGCATTTATCCTTGCCCGAGTATAGCCCCTAGTCTCAAGGAGCATAGAGAAGTAAAGGCTAATGATAAAAGCAATTGTTAGGGATATGATTGAGGAGACCATTATCTGTCTTAGGAAGTTCAAAGTTACATTATCTAGGCTTTTAGATCCAACAAATCTGACAGTTGAGAAATGAGTGCATGTAGGGATTTGGGCTCCCTTGATTTTCTATAAATGGGGATAGAGTACCTTGGGAAGGACCACTTTTACTGATTCAATAGGTGACATATTTTCCTGCTTTTCTTTTAGTTCTAGTGCGTCTTTTGGTTCCGACATGGGTAGCGATGATAGTAAAGATTCGTCGACAATAGAAAGGGCTAAGGATAGATGGCTTTGCCTCGAGGTTACGAATGATTGGATCCTAGGGTTAAAGAATATTTTTCGATGTACCAATGGTCGTCTATAATTAGGACTTTTGTTGATAGTATCACATTAATTGAGGGTGACATTATTGATGGTATTATATTTATTATAAGTTCCATAGAGAATGTATGTCATGTCTGAGAGGGTTATCGTTCTGATTTTTTCTATATGTATTTCACACTTATAATCGATTTCCATGTTCGATTTCCTTTTGATGAATTAACCACATGGGTGTTGCGTATTTTAAACGTTGCTCTTACGCAATTACATCCAAATAGTTAGGTATTTCTCCATGCCTTTCGAGTCATTTACTAGGCTCTTTACTTGAAACCCACTCCTTAGGTCTTCTTTCACTATAGTAGTACTTGGCATGGGGACTTACACTTGTTGGTCAGGCTAAGGTGTATCCATTTGTCTCTTACACTTCTTTTAAAAACTTTAAGGGTGGTTTTTTCTGGGTCATGGTAGATCCATTGGGACATCAATATTCTATTATGGCAATAAAATGAAATTATGATTTTATTGACTCAAAATTTAGTTAGGTACCATGAATGGTCAAGATCATTACTGATCGTTGAAGACAATCGGGTTCTTGGGTATTTAGATAGGCTTCTTAGAAGGTTGTCCACTAAGAAGATTGTTGGGGTGTTAGTCTATTCTCACCCTCGTATTGACCTTTATTGTATGTGTAGCTTTGTTTAGTCATTACTTGCAAGTTTTTGACATTTGTTGATGTTATTCTCCTATTGCGCACATTACGTCGATTGTCAAGATTGACCTTCTCAAGAAGGAGGTTTTCCACCATCTTAGGAAGGAGAGACATGCAAAAAAGAGGGTCGAGGGTGAAAATTGCCCTTCGAATGTAGGGAATGTTGTCGAGGTTGAAGTCTGAAAGGAACTTCGACCCCAGTGCCTCTAAAAAAAGAAAAGTAACATAAAGAAAATTCTTCTCATTAGTCATCAACATATTACCAAGAATCACCAAAACAAGGTTGTTTTGCTTCTACAAGCACTAGTGGGGTTCATCTAGTCTGCTCGATCCCAACTTGAGGATGAATTAAGGTATTAAACTCATATTAATGTCAGTTGTAGTGGGAGTGGTAGAAAATGATGACTGTGATACTCTTTTGCACTTTCTAGTGAGTTTCACTCTTATGCCTTTGATATAAGTAAGTTGCGTGGTGCTGATTCAACCAAATTGTCTAAGGAAATCCAGTTAGAGGTCAAGTTACAAGATCTTAAGAAGCTGCTAAAAATGTAATTCAAGAGAAGAAAAACCTATTCAACTAGGTGGATCTCTTTAAACCAAAGTGGTTAGACATAATGGCATATTGTAATTACTGGAGAACATGATGCCTTGATTCTAAAAAGAAAGAGAATGATGCTTGGTCAGTCCTGGATCAATTGAAGCATAATATTTCATTGGAAAGAACTTGTTGGGAACGTTTTGTAAAAGAGCTTAAGTAGCTAAAGGGTTATATCTAGGCCTAACATGAAGAAGGGATTATTTCTTTTTAGAGTTCCTTTGGTTGATCCTCACTTCAACATTGATAAGGATGTTTATCGAGTGAATTAGTGTCTCTGAACGAGATACCTGAGCACAAGGAGGTACAAATGACATTAATGACTACAGATAATCATGGAACCCCTAACAATGGTGGTGGTGAGGAAAACCCTTTAACCCCAAGTGGTGATGGTGGCAAAGATTTGGAATGACTTTGTTCAATTTAGGCATTTTCTTCAATTAGTTTTCAATAAGTGGGTTTTCACTTTTTCTTGTTGTACTCATTTCTCATGTCGTTTAGTGTACTTGGCCTTAGCATGTTTTTTGAATGAAATTGAAATATTTCTTGGTATGTATATATGAGTTAGCTTGTTTATATGGAACAGATAATCTTTTTAAGAAGAAAATTTCTTATCTGACATATTTATATAGATGTCCTTGTTTACTCAAGAGGGATTATCTCATCTAGATCATGCTTCATTATCTGAGAGAGGGCGAGCTAGGTAGTGATCATGAGGTGGGAATCTTCCCCGGCAAGGATATATCTCAAGAGGGGACACCCCATGAAACTTCCTGACTTTAGCCTTTAAAGAGCCATTATAACTATTTGCAATGTTGTGCTATATTGATGCCTTGTTAAAACCTTCTTAGACAAAACCATATTTAGGGAATGAACATGGATGAAGTTACCATTTTGATTACACATAAATGTGTTATCGTCGTCCAATTTTTTAAATTAAATATCAGTGGTTACTTTGTTGTATTTTCCATTTGGGAGGGATCATCTAAGATGGAAGTTCCTTGACCAAAGGATGGCTTGGTAGGGGTCGTATGATGAATACTTCCTTGACCGAGATTCGTCTCAAGAGGGATCATCATATGAAGCTTCTTTAACCTTAGCACAAGAAGTGTACATAATTGGTGAAGTACTATTTTATTTTCTAGGTTACTCATTAAAACATCCTCGATCAAAACTCTCCTTAGGAAAAAAAGACCCAAGTAGGAAAAAGTATATCATTTAAGCATCCTCATTTCAAGTGTGTAGTTCTTGGGATTTTTTTTTGAATAAGTACTTCAGTCGATATGCTCCTTTGGCTGCTTATTCTCTCACCCAAAAGGGTCCTTCCCAATGGGACGAGAATTTCCCTTTGTTATCCCTTGTTGACCTCCTGGATTATTGGCCCTTTGATATTTGCGTCACTTGAGGTCACACCTATCTTGATAACTCCTTCCATCTTCCTCTTTTCGGACAAAACATCAAAGATGTCCCGCTTGGACCAAATCTTCAATCTTGTCTTCTAAAGCATGATATACGTTTGTAGTATGGTCATACTTACGATGATATCTACAATGTTTATTTTTGTCAAAGTTTCTTGAAGATGATACTTTTTCGTGAGTTGGTATGAGATAGAAGTTGAGAGCCTCATCCACAATACAAGATTTGTTGGTGTTAAGTGAAGTATAATGGGTGAATTTGGGGGGTCTAGTCATGGGAGTCAAAGTTGAAAATAACGCTCTTTCTCGGGGTTTCTTTTCTTAAATACATGTACTTTCTACAAGACCGTGGAAAATTATAATAATTAGTTATATATATCCAAGGAGATTTATTAATTATTTAATTTAGATGATTATTTTATTATATTTAAAAGATTTTGATAAAAACTAAAATGATTTATTATCTAATTTAAAATATTTATTTTCTAAGAAAAAAGATTTGGTGAATATTTATTCTCAAAGGGTGTTTTTGAGAAAATTGAAATTTTCACGAAAGAATTTTTTTTCATGATTTTATGAGTTTTATAGGTATATGGGTGTGTGAGTATCTTGGGTTGTGAGGGAAGTTAACTTTCTTGCTTGTATGTGTGTTGTGAAGCCAACTAGATTGTGATTTCTTTTGAGTTTTGTATATTGTTATTATTTGATGATCAAAATGTGTTCTTAGTTGTGAAGGTATTGAAAGTTTTGATTTTTAAAATTATTATTCTAATGTTGGAATTTTTATTGTTAAATGGTGGTTGTATAAGGAGTTAAATTCTTGTTATCTTTCTTTCTCTACGACTTGTATGTGTGGAGGCTCTGTCTAGAGCATGCTCCTCAAGTGGGTGGCTTTGAAAGGATCCCAGTTGGCGAGTAGCTCCATGGAATGGAGGGTTCTTTAAGTGTCGAAGCTGGAGATCGAATGCCTTTAGATAGAGTACTCTATGAAATTTGTTTGCGTGAGTAGGGTCTTTGGAGTGTCGAAGTTAGAGGGCAAATGTCTTTGGGCAGAGAAGTCTATTGACTAGTGTTTGATACTTGGTTGTTTAGTGTCGAGGTCAGAGGAAGAATATCTCTACCTTGAGAACTTTATGAACTAAGGCTTGATTGTGAAGGTTTTTAGAGTATTGAAGTCAAAGTACAAATGTTTGTGGATGAAGCACTCTATTGAATGATGTTTGATACTTGACTGTGTAAGGTCAAAGGACGAATGTCTCAAAATTGAGAACTCTATGATCCAAGGCTTTTTTGTGGTTTGTTATGAAAAGTTATATATTTCTTTTAAATGTCATGGGTTTTAAACATTGAATGAGTTTATTTAAAAAATTGAGGTTCTTTCTTGGTGATGGTAGCTCACCATTCTGTTCGTGGTTGTGGTTTGCACATGCGATAGTCGTGATTTATCATAGGAGTAAAGGATCGTACAAATGTTGATGAAGATACACATCAAAACTAGAGAGAGTAATCAATATTGGGAGAGGTTTGGGAAGTCTTTTAGTCTGATATATATTTTTCCTTTTCAAATTACTTTATGGTTGTAAAATAATGATTTTTTATTTATTAAGATTTCCAATAAAACAGGAACAAAGTTTTATTTTGTGTTAACTATATCTTTTAGAAAGCAAAAGGTTAGGGTGTTATACTTTCGTTCTTCCATTGCTTGTGAATTCTCTCAACTCTTTAAGCTACATGAACTTGGTTGTCCTTTGTCGCAACTCATCAACCTTGATTATCGGCTTCTTGCACAAGCAATCATCCTACTTGTAATTCAGTTGCCATATAGTGTGTTCTATCAAGTTCAGAGGTTATCTAAACATTCATGTGTTCATTTGGATCAATACTCCTATCATAATGATCACGATTAATGCTTTCAAGTTTAGAGGGAGATTAACTTCTATTATACCATAAATAAAAAAAGGATGGCTACAGGATCCCCTTATGCCTACCGAGGTGTTTTCGGAATGCTAAGAACGTGTGGTTGTTCTACAGGTTCTTTCGGCCTCAATTAATGGGGTGTGTCCTAGATCACTCGAAAAAGATGGTTGTATGTAACTAGGGTTGTTCTTCCCTACATCACCCCTTAAGACCTCCTTTAGCCTCCTATTTATGAATGTATGTCAATCAACAATGTCATATATTTGCTTGTATGATTACTTTGTCCTTCTACTCTTTATTGCTTCTCATTGATCATGTTTCACGTTGATACATCATGGTCTTCCAAGTACACGTCAGTCTCACTTCCGCAATCTTACCTCGTAATCACTTCATCCTTTTATACTTGTTTCATGAGCCTTTGCTTGAGTGGACCTATTTTAGATAGGTTAGTTCTAGTCTATGATTCTATAGGTTACATAAACACCCACACTAAAATCAAGGGTGATCATGGATTGGATTTTTAATGCTCTAGTCCATATCCCTTTTATATCCAAATATTTAGATCAGATATTAGATCCATATCTACTTTTTCTGTAAAACTATTTTAGATTTTTTGAAAATCCAAATCCAAATATTTGGATCAAGTTATAAATCCAAATTCATTTCTAAATCCATATTTTCTAATAAAAAATATTTTTTTAATAAATCAAAATTTAATTTTGCATCTATATTTTAAAAATAAAATAATTGTTTCATCCAATACATAAATACTTATAAAAATTTAAATAATATATAAAATAATATAAATTATTTAATAAAAAGTATAAAAAAATTCAATTATAATAAAATGATTATGTATAACCAAACATGAACACATATTTAATATTCTGCCATCTTTCAAATAAAATATTACACCAATATCTTATATAAAAGAAAACATTAAAAGGACAAAACATCATTAATCTATCATAGATTAAAAGATCCAAAAAATCTGCCTCCACCGTGGAATAAACGGAGACCACAAATCAGTCTTTGTTCTCTCACTAATTCTCACAATATAGAGGGAGTGAAGTGACAAAGGAACTGTTTCCTACAATAGAAAAATAATTTGAAACAATGTTTGTTAAGTTTAAGATATACAGTTCATAAAAGTATTTTGCAACAATTGAGATAACCAACTCTTTCAATGAACATAGTTTAACCAGTGCAGTAAGGGCTTTTGACCTCGGTTGTTTTCGTTATTCTGCCTCGGTTTTATAACCGAGACATATTGGGGCGATGCCAAAAGGGAGTGCCTTTTGGCCTCAGTTATCACCCAAGGCCATAGAGGTTCTGCTTTTCTGTCTCAGTTGTAGACGAACCAGAGCCATAGACGTCATTTTCTGCCTCGGGTAATCGTGAACCGAAGCCAAAGGTTCACAACATTTTTAATTTATTAAAAAATTCGTAGAGCCTTTGGCCTCGGTTATGGTAAGAACCGAAGCCATAGAGTACCTTTTTTCTTCAGATTTGGTAAGAACTGAGGCCTATTCTACTATTTCTTTTTAAATACATTTTTTTTGTTTTATTGTCATTCCCACATTTAAACCAGCATTCTTTTTAGAGACCAGCATAAACCAGAACAAAATATTTTATCAAGCATCTACAATCCAAATACATTTAAAAGATAATTGGAATATCCACAATCCAAATACATATATCCTAATCAATACTATTGTACATCTAAATTATTAATTTTGCACATGTTATCCTACCAAACTTTATGGACTTCGCGAGCATTGGCACAGGACTCTTGAATGTCTGCAAGGTAAGACATTAACTTAAGTTAGTATATAGAAAGACAAATTTAGTACACCAAACTTTAGTACATTGCAAAGTATTTGTTTTAATTCAAATATATATTACCATTTCCCAATTAATAACCGAGGCATATGACCCTATTTGGTACAGGTTGAGTTTCACCCGAGGCCAAAGACGTAATGGCTAGTGGCATTTTTGAAATATTCAGCCACGTTTTTTGCTTCAGGTCTTTGGAACAGAAGCATATAATGGCGTTTGGCACCGATTTTTAGTGAACCGAAGCCTATAACCCTCTTTTACTTCGGGTTTTCTCTGAATCGAGGCATAAAAGTAGCTTGGAATCGCAAAATTGCCACCGTGCCATTATATGCTTTGGTTCTTGGACAACCGAGGCATATAACGTGAGTTAAAAAGTAAAATATGCATTATTGTCCCAAAAGATGTCTTTGAAGATGCACATGACTATTTATGCAACAAAAAGAAATGGAGATCGAATTAGATAAAAGATTATCATAAGTGAAAAGTAAAGAAGGGAAACACAAGATTACGCATTCATAACTAATCCCAACAAAATAAGAATTAGAAAATCCAATCCTATGGTGATCTATATTTTGTATAAAAGAGTGATACTTAATCCTAAATTTTCACTGTCTTAATCCAATCATAAGTAATATGTAAAAATGTGAGTTAAAGACACCTATATATAAGTATGTGAAAAAAATTTGCATGTTGATTTGAAAACACGTCTCTTTCATTAGAAGGGTTAAATCTAACATGTTTGTCTACATAATCACTAAGATGGTTTATCCGAAGAACTTTAGACCAACTATTTCCCACTTACACAACTTCTCAATGATTAGTTCTCATATAAATTCATTATAGTTTTCACAAAACTATAGAGAACACAAATTAAATATCAATTGTTCCTACCGAATACAAATGTACCCGCGAACACAAGTTATGTAGGGACCAATGAACCTTTTAAATGCACACGTCCACCTTCTTCGCTTAAGTTTCTAAGTCCAGGAGCCTAAATATCTCCTCCCAAGAGCCTGAGTATCTCCTTTCAGGAACCTGAGTATCTCCTTCCGATGAAGAGTTTCGTTGGCGGGAGGCCTGCAAAGCCACTCCGATGCTCAAGTCAGTATCAGAGCAATAAATGATAGTAATAGTAAAAAATAGCATAGTCATTTTACCTCGTGAATAATGCCTTTTATACTACTTTAATGGGCCAAACCCTATGGGCCTAGGGTTTGCACTATTTAGTTAGTTTTAGGCTTTACTAACTATGCTTAATTAATCCTAATTCCTTTCTTACCATTCCATTCAGAGCACTTATTATTAGTTCATTCAGCAGAAGTGTCCTCTGCCCTAGTGTCGAGGTCATTAAGGCCTATTCCTCAGTCATCACGACATCCTCGCCTGTCTTCATATTACTTTCCTGACATGTGCGTGCGCTATGAACCTCTTAGGTTGGAGTATATTCGGACTAGCACATTGGTGTGTGTCATGATTGGCTATTTCGCCTTATCAGGTTGAGGTATATTCGGCTCCTCAAGTTGTACCCACTTTGATGATTCCAAGTGTCCCCTTTCCCAATATGTACATCAACGATCAACCTAATAAGTACCAATTACCACTATCACATTCACATGGGTAAAATTTTAGTAGTACATGAATCAACAGTAATAGAACTTGCAGTGTAATTCAATCTGGTAGATACTGGTGTATATCCATTCCAAATAGATTTTCTATGAAAAAAGTGGCCTGCTCTCTTTCATACCCAAAAGCAAATGAAAACAGAATTTAGATTTGGTCTTTAGATACTTAGAATTATCATATTAGCACACATTTTTAAGAATTATCATACCAAGAAGCCTCACTTTTCACACTATACATAATCAGGTTAAGTTGGATAACACAAAAAATATGTTTCAACAACTTACCATGCCTAATTTAGTTCACAGTTCACATACAAAATTGACATACCATACCCCATATTCCTTAATTGTATCAGAAATGCAAATCCACCAAAAGACACATGTATGCCAATTGTCAAGAATTATAATTAACTGACAAAATTCAACTTATAAGATACTAATATGATGACTCCAATAAAGAAATAAATTAAGTTATCAAAAGATAACAATCAAAATAAATAACATTAACATGCCCAAAGTATGATTTCAATCTACAACCAGGATACCAGACTAAATTGTTCAGCAAAATAGAATTAAGAAAATGAAAACAAAGAATGAAAAACGACATGAAGATTTGATCATTGTTGAATCATCTATGATTCCCACTCATTATTCCATTAAGATGCATTGATTATACACAGACAGAACACCGCACACCAAAATACCATTTAAAAATAGAAAATCTAACTTAAAATAATCACTTTTATTTGTTCCCATACATCCAAACACAGACACAGAGAGATAGTTGCAAAAACCATAGAGATACAGAGATCTCTGCACGTAGTTCTACAACATTATTTCATTTAAAAGAACTCTTGGATTCACAACCATAATGGTTACATACCTCTTTCCAACACGCGTAGTAACTTAACCTTAATCTTAATCTCCAGCGAATCCCGCCACATTCACTAGCTCAGTAGTGGCTTCGTACGTTTTCTCCAACAAAATCCTGATGAACCGAACGAGAATCATGGCACCACAACGTTCTGTTCAAACAAAATAAAAAAAAATTAAATGTCGAAGAAGGAAGGAACGAAAGGAGAAATGGAGATCGAATTAAGAACGAATTAGATTTACCTTGATAAAGTATAAAGAAAGAAGTGAGAAAATGATTTAAGATTGATTGTACCGGAAGGACTTCCGGGATTTATGAATTTCAAATTTTGGTACTGGGAAGAACTTAATGAATTAGTTCAGATTTATTTGGATCTGAACATGATCCAGATGCCGAATTGGATTATCCAAATTTTAAAATCCAACTAAATAAAATGGTTACCTGGTCTAGAAAAGTTAAAAAATGTAGATCTGAATCAGAAAATGAATTTTAGAAAATAGATTCTTAATGAAACAGATCATACCAAAACATGATCAGATTGAGCAATTGCCCACCCTCAACTAAAATTATATAAAATTTAAATTATATATATACCATTATATAAATAAAATTCTCCTTTTAAGTATCTATATTTTATTTCTTATTTTAACCTTTGAATAACATGCTTTTTAATTAATTTTACCCTAAACTTTTTTTTTCCTTTAATTTGATTGGCCTAAATATTAGGCCGCCTTGAGTACTTAATTTATTCATTTAAGACCAACAGATAAGTACAGTAATAAAAGTTAATCACTTCATGTTAACTTTAATTGACATTTAGAAATAAATATAAATATTACTGTAACTTCACTAATAAAATTAAATATTATAATTAAAAACTAATTATATGTATTTTAAAACTAATTAAAGAATTAAAACAATTTCTTTTTATAATTTGAAGATCAAATTAAATTGATCTTCATTCACTGTAGGTTAATATAGTCTAAACATTATAAGAAAATGCTTCATTAATAATCAACTTTAGTGACAAAAAATTGTTAGTTACTATAGTGACCAATTTTGATACAAATTTCAAAAGTAAAAAATTATTAATTACTAAAATAATAACTATTATGAATAAAAAAGATACAGTTAGTTATAAATTGGTTTTTAAAATTAATTATCATAATTTTGACTACTAAAAAAAATTGGTCACTAAAAATTGATTATCTAGATTTTGATTATCAAAATGAATTAGTTTCTAAATTGGTTTCTAATTAATTAATGATCAACTTAGTAATTAATTATAATTTTTTATTTATAATAATTATTATTTTAGTAATCAATAATTTTTTATTTTTTTAAATTAGTATTTAAATTGGTTAGTACATAAAATAATAATTTTTAGTCATAAAATTAATATAGATATTAACTATAAATAATATAAAAATCTTGACATTAACTATAGATATTAAAATTGGAATGGTCGGAGATGTAGATGGTGAGCACTCCCCGTGGTGACAAGTACGCGCATCACACGACGATGCTGATTCTGGAACAGTTGAAAGAATATTCGTGGGATGCAAAGGCACTGATAGTTGAAGCAGCTTTTGCTCTGGAATACGGGAAATTCATGTACCTTCCCCAGTTGAGACAGTACGAGGAGTATGAGAAATCTCTGGCTGATCTGAATGGGCTTCTGATGATTCAGCAAAAGCCTCAGCACCTGTGCTTCTTCAACAGTGTGGTGAAGAAGGTGATGCAAATGATTGAGTGCATCACCGAGTGGAAGTGGTTAACCAGTGCTGGCTATGATATCAAGGACGTCCCCACCTTGGCAGAGACTTTGCATGAGATTCCTGTTGTCGTCTACTGGGCAATCTTCACCTTCGTCACTTGCACTGGTCAAATTGATGACTTCACCACTCACCACAAGTAAAACCATTTATACAAATTAATTACTATGTTCTAAAAACTAATTTTAGTTCTTATATTTTGTTCCATGGGGATAAATTCATCAACTTAGTTATATTAAAAATATGTCATACATATAAATTCTTAGAGGGTGGCTTATATTTAAGATTTCTCAAGGTAGGGGTTTTATCTGATGTGTCAACCATTAAATTATCAAATTTTATTTTATTTTCTGTCAAATATAATGATTGCTATTTCTTTATTCAGGCTTAACAAATATGAATTATCGAGAAACTTTGAGAAGAAGCTTGATCTCATTATAAGAACTTTTAGGGAGCATTTGGAAATGTGTAGTACGGAGATAGGTTAGTTATGCTTGCTTTGTATCATATTCCGTTTTCCTAATACAGTTTCTAAACTGTAAGAAGCTGAATTCAAATTCATGTTTCTTATAAAAAGATGTTAAAATTATGTGTGATAATTGCAGGGAGAATAGAAGACTATTCCAGACGTAAGAATATTATCATTATTACTGGAAAAGATATTGTCAAGGTCTTGAAAGCACTCATCATCTCTGGTGAGAACAGGGATTCTAGACAGAATGTTATTAGTGGCCTCACTTTAGAACAGGTAATAACTATTATCATTAGCATTACAATTTTAATTAATCTTATTTCTCATGCATAATGAGTGTCCTCAGTTCTACAAGAAAACATGGTGGGATTAGTAAAAGTTTTAATTGGATGGTGATAGTATTTGAGGTTGTGAAAAGAATAATTGATGGGATAGAGAAAATTGTGAAGATAGTAGAACGCGGAAGTAGTAGTGAGTATGTATTAAATATTGTCTTATTCATTGTCAAAATGTAATAGCCACAACTTGTGTGGGATGTTTTAGATTTTTTCTTATGTAAAATTTTCTTCATATTTTTATCTTATCTTAGACTTTTCTATCTTTTTTGAGATTTTTTTTCTATGTAGAATGTTGTTTTATTCTAATTTTCTTTTTCTCCCACAATGCATTATGGCACATCTTCAGATCTTTCTTCTTTTTTTTTCCTCACACTTTGATACACCTAACTCTCTCAAATTAGACGATGAGAATTTTTTTTATTTGGCAACAAGAAGTGCTTGCCACTGTTAAAGGTTTTCAACTCGTGAAGTTGTTGGAAGGTCGTGATATAGGTATACCACCATCACATAAAGATGTTTTAAACAACAAAGTCAATCAAGAATTTCTCAACTATTAGCAAGAGGACCAGCAGCTGCTGGTGCCAAGCAAATACTATGCTGACATTCTTACCAAACCTTTGTGTATTGCTTCTTTAATTAAGTTTAGACATAAACTTAAACTTAAGGTGGAATGTAATCCCATCGTAAGTTGAAGGGGATGTTAGCAAATAAACAAAAATAATACTAACACACAAATATAACAATTTACTTTTCTATTATATTTGTTTCTCTTATTTTTGTATATATACACACTTCATGTAATTTATCTAAATCAATTTACACTACTAGAAATTCTCATATAACATAAAATTTTTCTTGCAAATTTGTTAAAAGAATTTGCAAGAAAAAACTTTTTTCTATTATTTTCTCGAAAAATTTTAATTGGCAGGTAATTCTTTCGTGGGTAATCATTTTCTACAAATTTATAAAATTTGCAAGTATTTCCTACAAAATTTGTTGCGAAAAGTGTTTATACAAAATATTTTGCAAGAAAATTGGTAATAATTTCTTGCAAAATTTTTTTCACAACAAAATTTGTAAGTATTTCCTACAAATAAAATTTCAAAACAAAATTGACAAAAAATATGAGTTTTTTTAGTAGTGATATAATTCTTTTTCTCCATCATGTAATTATAGTATAATAGGTGATATTTGTTGGACCCATCCCAATTATCCGCTCTTTAGTTACAATCGGATGCAACTAGTTGGTGAAATTATTTTTGTTTTAGTGTGAAGTTTGTTAAGAGAAAGTGATTTAAGATAAATGGAAATACATATGCTTTTGGGTTTTTTTTTTTTCTATTAATAACCACATGCATTCAATTTAATTTCTATCTTCACATTCACAATGTTCTTGCTGCACTAAGATTAGCTACAAAAGTCTTTCCTTTTATTTAATGATTTGACTTTCACGAACTATGTATGTAAAATTTAATATATTGTTAACTAATTAAAAATGATCCAAGACATGATTTAAATGTAGTAAAAGTTAGTAAGTTCATTGTAAGTCAATCGATATAGTGTATTTTACTTTGACAGGTTAAAATTGAAGAGTTTAAAAAAAAGCATGTGTTGTTGTTCATTTCGGGGCTTAAAAATATTGACGAGGAGACTCAACTTCTGAAAACTATTTACGAGGAATTGAAGAAGAAACCAAGAGAAGTGGAAGGTTACAAGAAGGAGGATTTCAAAATTTTGTGGATCCCCATTGTGGATGACTGGAATGAGGATCACAGGAAAACATTAGAAACTAAATTACAAAGAACAAAGATTGGATGGTATGTGGTCAAACATTTTTCTTTTGAAACAGGCATCAAGCTTATAAAAGAGTTGTTCAACTATAGGGGAGAACCTGTGATCCCATTGATGAGTCCAGAGGGTAAAGTGGAAAACATCGACACAAAGCAAATTATATCAATGTGGGGCATTGATGGATTTCCATTTAGAACCTCCGATCACACTCGACTCATTCAACAATGGAATTGGTTTTGGTCTGAAATGACCAAGCTTAACCCAAGAATTGGGGACTTGGTAAGTACTAAGTGCTTATATCATAGCACATATTTCCTATTTAATATATGTGAACACAAACAAAACTATATGCGTAAAGAAAAGGTACCTTCCGAGATTCTTTTCTTAGGACAGAACATAGTTGTTTGTGTGTTCTTTTCTTCGTATTTTTTCCTTTCGTCCAACCTTAACTCACAAGAATTTAACTTGTAACAAAAACTGTCAGAATTGTTTTTCAAAAGGTGTATATGTGTCATAGAGTGAGAATATGAGTTAAATATTAATAATTTTAATACATTTATAATATAATGTTGAAAAATTAGATTGAGGAGGATCGTTATCTCTTCATATACGGTGGCACAGACACTATGTGGATCCAAGAATTCACGACTGCCATAGAGAAAATGAAGAGGGATGTTGAGACAATAAGCATGCAAATAGACATCACAATAGATTCATACCAACTGGGAAAGGAAGACCCTAAGATTGTGCCACGCTTTTGGATTGCCATTAACAACTTGCTTGCAAGTAGGAAGCAACAAATAATGAAAGGTGAAGGAGATAAAGTGGTGCAAGACTTTGTAACAAAAGAGATAAAGAGGTTGCTCTTCATCAAACAAGATCCTAAGGGATGGGTCATTCTCAGTAAGGGATACAATGTAAAGCTTCTTGGTCATGGTGAGGCCATGTCTCGCACCGTCAAGGAGTTGAGCTTGTGGCATGTGAAGATGATTGAAGAAGTGAGCTTTGATGTGGCTTTCAAAGAGTACTACGAGAGCATCAAGGACAAGACTAATCCTAAAAAATTTGAGCATAGTGAGATTTCTAATTACCCTTATGATATATTGGCTCATATACATTGCCCTAATGTGGAAGGTGGACGTTCCATGGAGGTAACTTCTTTTAATTGTCATGGTCTTGATCAGCAGACAATTTACTCTTTCGGGGAACCATGTGAGACTCCACCTTTTGATTTAAATTTGTGCTCGTGTGTTTATTATTTAGGTTTTAGCTACTTGCTTCTCAAGTAGTAGAGAATAACAATTTTCAATCTGTTCGTATGTTTTTCAATGAGTTGATTTTGAATATACCTTACTCCCTTTTCCAAATACAATTTCTACTGTAAGAAGCTGAATTGAAGTTCATTTTTCCTTATAAGATGATCTTAAAATTATGTCTGGTAATTGCAGGGAGAATAGAAGACTATTCCAGGCGTAAAAATATTATCTTTAATACTGGAAAAGATATTGTCAATGTTTTGAAAGCACTCATCATCTCTAATGAGAATAGGGATTCTAGACAGAATATCATTAATGGCCTCACTTCAGAACAGGTATAATAACTAGCATTATAATTTTAATTGATCTTATTTCTCATGCATAATGAGTGTCATCTAAAAGTTTTAAATGGATGGATTGTAGAAAAAAAAATACATCTTTTGAAAGTGTTGGAGATCCCATATCTGGTAGATGTAAAGTTAATTTGTAGTATATATGAAAAATCCTCAACTTACAAGTTGAGTTTTGTAAGGATTTGTGATGGAGGATCATCCAACCTCCACACTTTTGGCCAGGATAGAAGAAGATGAAGCTTGAAATTGATGATATTTTATTTATGCTACGTCTTCTTGTTTTACAAAGCCTTTAAAATGAGAGTATTTCTCCTAGACTCACCATCAAGGAACTTTCATTGTTGGGTAACTGATATTGCTTTCAAGTTTCCATTGAGAAAGTCTAAGTTTTCTTTGCCTTGTTTCTACTTGGAGCCGTGGAGGATGCTTCCATCAATGAGTTAAACTTAAACTTTTATCTTATTATATATATTGTCACAACAGAGGTTTGTTAGGTTTATCTTCTCGTGATAAAATTGCTATCAGGTGCAATAGGTTGATAAAATCAATTTTGTTCTGGTGTGGGAAGTTTGTCAAGGGAATGAGATTTGAGACATATATATATATATATATATATATATATATATATATATATAT
>Ga0214544_1005186_pt1 | contig 25509 bp, 7 predicted proteins | sample CNSS3metaG_FD_160074 | JGI IMG/M metagenome (GOLD analysis project Ga0214544, IMG submission 160074) | Root nodule microbial communities from cowpea collected in UCLA plant growth center, Los Angeles, California, USA - CNSS3 | ecosystem: Host-associated > Plants > Roots > Nodule | place: USA... | reverse complement strand
ATATATATATATATATATATATATATTACTCACTTTCTATTTTTTATTTCTTTTAATCGTTTGACTTGTCATGAAATTAATTCACATCTTTAAGATATTTTTTGTCTCATCATAACTTTTAGGCAATTATGTTCAAATGATGTATGTCAATTAAATTATTTTTATGTCTCACATTTAAATATTTCTACTCTTTTTTAATATTTTTACATAACATATTTTCTTTTCGCATGAAAATGTTTAGCATTCTCAATTTAAGTGTCCAATAACATAAACTTTTTATTTATTAGGTAATATAAAAAATTTATGTTCTTTATTTTATTACTTGCGAAAACACAGACGTTGTCGTGTGTGTGTGTTTGCATTTTTTAATTTTCATAAAAATTTGAGTTAAGATTAATAAGAAATATATAATTAATTTTTAAAATAGTTGTTAAATATAAAATTAGAAAAAGAAAATATGTACATAAAAGAAGTTGTTAAAATAACTATTAAAGACAAAAGATATTTTTAGAATTTAAAGGTAAACTATTTGTAAAATAATTAATTTTTAAAATAATAATTGAGAGTGAAATTGGAATAACGAAATATGGATACAATTTACAAAAGATGGCATCTCTTTATATATTGTTATAGATTATTAATTTTTGTTTCATTTAAAAACTTTTTTTATTTTGTTAAAACAATTTTCATTATCTTTCTACCATCGACTAGATTGATATTTTAAAATTTCTCTTAGATGTCTAATGTATTTTTCATCTTAACATACCCTTAATTATATATTTGTTATCTTTTCTGCGATTTCATTCAATGTATCTCAAATTGTTTCTAAGACACACATTTAATCATTTTTTAAATATTTTTATTTGTTGTTTATTTTTATCATGTAGAATATTATTTTGATTATATAATTATTTTTATTTTCTAACTCATTATTATACGTTTAATTTTATCACTATAATTATATAAATAATTATTTGATTTTACCGTATTTTTTTATTATTTTATAAAAAATAATTAATTGATATTCAAATATGAAAAATATATGTATGGATACGAATATATACCCATTACTCCACATGAATGGATGATACAAAAGTTTGACTCGCTAAATTTGAATTGAGAATAAAAATATTTTTTTTTTTAAAAAGGAGTATGAAATAAGGAAACTCACCCTGCCCTATTGTGAAGCTTGCATGAAACTACCATATATATCTTAATTTGCTTAGGATTTTTTTTTTTCCGATAAAGTCGAAGGAGTTTTTTTTTTTTTTTTTTTCCTGATAGCACATCATATATATGCTCCCTTGATCCCTTGATAGGAAGAAAGTAGGTCAATTCAAACTTTTCATCATTTATTTCCGTAAGACATCTGAATTCATGTCCTCCACACTTTTTTTCAACACAACCACGTGATTCACTGTTTTATTTAACAATGATTTTGAATAATACGTCATAAAAATAAAATAATCTCCACTCTTTAAGGAGAAAATTGTGTACATCATGTCATTTTTAGTCATAATATATCCACATTTGATTTTTTTTTTTAAATCTTAAAATTAAATGTTATGAGCGGGCTTGCACTTCGATCTAGTTGTTTAATTCAATAGAATTTTGTTTAATTCAATATAAAATAAAAAACACTAATCAAAACTAAATGTTTTCCTATTAGTTGTTCCTCTTCTTATTATTATAAACTATTAAATATTCTTTTACAAAAGTTATGAAACTCTCAAAGAAAAAAATGTTTTATGAGTTTTTTATATAGTTATTGTCATATTTATAGTTTTAACCTTCTACGTATCTATAAATAAGTTATATCATTTTTTGACTAAAAAATATCGTAAATTTGTATCATGCTTATAAATATAATGTAAGCGTTGGGACAAAGAATTAAAGTAAAGACAGAAAGAGAATTAGAGACCGGTGGAAGCCACAGAACAAAGACTAATTTCCATTAGCTTGTGTATGAAGAATGCATGAAGTATTTAAACTGAATTAGAGACAAAATTGCATGGTTTAGTAAGATAAGAGAATTGAGATCTAAAGGTTAAATGAACAAGACTCAAGTAAGAAAAAGGTGAAAAACATAGTTTAAAATCTGATACCAAAAAGAGTGATGAATTTGAAGAGGAGGTAGCTCAATCGAGTAACAATGAGAACTTGAATCTACTAGTTAAGAGATTTGGAAAGTATCTAAAAAAGAAAGACAACAAATGTAATTAAAAGAGGTACAATTCATTCTTAATGAAGTGATTCAAATAACACTCATAGTTTCTTGGGTTAAATATGTTTTTGGTCCCTTAAGTTTCAGCGAAATTTGGAATTAGTCCCTCATCAAAACTTTTGACCAATTTAGTCCTTCATCTTTCAAAATGCATGAATTTAGTCATTTTAACCAAATTTTGTTAAGTTTATCTCACATTTTAAACGCATTTCATGATAGTATTTAAATTATTTACACTGTTTGACACATTTTTGCTTAAATGTTAACTTAAATACTATCATGAAATGTGCTTGAAACGTCAGATAAACTTAGCAAAATTTGGTTAAAATGACTAAATTCATGCATTTTGAAAGATGAAGGACTAAATTGGTATAAAGTTTTGATGAGGGACTAATTCCAAAATTCACTGAAACTTGAGGGACCAAAAACATATTTAACCCTAGTTTCTTTTATTATAATTGTGACAAAAAAGGACATATCCAAATTGAATGTCCAGACATTAACAAAGAGAAGAAGAATAGTGGTGACAGGAAAAAGGAGAAAAAGTCCAAGGAAAGACGTGCCTATATGGCTTGGAAAGACAATGATGATTCAATAAGTAACTCATGAGAAGATGAAAGTGAAAACACAAATGGTATAATCAATTCAAATGCTATTATGAAACACGTCTGAAAACATCAAATAAATTTAGCAAAATTTTATTAAAAGAACTAAATTCATACATTTCTAAAGTTCAGTGACTAAATTAAATTAAAGTTTCGAAAAGAAATTAATTTCAATTTTCACTTAAAATTAAGAGACAAAATAACCCTTATTATTAACGCTCGAAGACTACTGTGTCACATTTATGTTCTTTTCACAAGTGTCAGAATGAGAACCTCGAATTATCCGTGAAAAACAAGACCATGTTTGGTGTGGCATCTCCTTAAATGTACAACTATATTTGTGGTTCAAAAATTGCCTCTCTTCCCCCCACATTTATTATTTCTACCTAATTCCAATGGTGTTATAACTTCTTGAAGCAAATGGATCCATGAAGCACGTGTTTAAATATGAAACTCACATTGAAATATGAAACATGTGTTGAATTCAAATTCCATGCATATGTATTGTGTATATATTTGGGTTTATTTGTTAGAAGTTATGAATCATTGACAGAGGCTGAATTGCAGGTGTGAGATTTGATGGATAGTTCAGTAGCAGTTTTGGAGCAAAGGGTGATGAACATTGAAGGTATCTGCTTGACATGGAAGGATGTATGGGTAACTGCTTCCAACAGAAAGAATGGAAGCAGATCAATTCTTGAGGGTCTTACTGGTTATGCTAAACCAGGGCAACTCTTGGCAATTATGGGTCCTTCTGGCTGTGGCAAATCTACACTACTTGATACTTTAGCAGGTATATCTATGCACCAACTTCTCTATTTTCTGATTAATCTGCATCATCACCTGTGCTAAATTTGTTATTACAGGGAGATTAGGTTCAAAGATGAGGCAAAGTGGGGACATTCTGATCAATGGTCACAAGCAAACATTGACTTATGGAACCTCAGTATGTACAAAATCTCACTTTCATCATCAACATTACTAATTACTACCTCATCATCATCATCAATCTAACATTATTTGGATCCATGTTGTGACCACAGGCATATGTGACACAAGATGATACCTTGTTGACAACCTTAACGGTTGGAGAAGCTGTTCACTATTCAGCTCAACTCCAGTTACCTGACACCATGTCAAAACAAGAGAAGAAAGATAGAGCAGATTTTACAATCAGAGAAATGGGTCTTCAAGATGCCATTAACACAAGAATTGGAGGATGGGGTGTTAAAGGGATTAGTGGGGGTCAGAAAAGGAGGGTTAGCATCTGCATAGAGATCCTAACACGACCGAAACTTCTCTTTCTTGATGAACCAACTAGTGGACTTGATAGTGCAGCTTCCTATTATGTCATCAAAAGAATCGCTTCCCTTGCTCAAAATGATCACATTAAGAGGACTGTTATAGCATCAATTCATCAACCTAGTACTGAAGTTTTTCAACTCTTCAATAACCTTTGTCTTTTGTCTTCGGGTAAAACGGTTTACTTTGGACCTGCTTCTGCTGCAAGTGAGGTAATAAAAAAACTACCTTTTTTGTGTAAATTACTGTGTTTTACCTTTTTCTTTCTTTCTAAACACAGCCTCCACTTTCTTATTATGCTTTTCTGTAGTTTTTCGCTTCGTATGGCTATCCTTGTCCCCCTCTCATGAATCCTTCTGATCATTTACTGAAAACTATAAACAAGGATTTCGATCAGGTAAATAAAATGTGACCAATTTTCCATGATTCAATTCTTCTTTTTATAATACAAAATTAAAACGTGTTATGATTGATTTTATTAGGACATTGAGGTGGGCCTAGCTGGAACTACAAACCTACCCACAGAAGAAGTAATTCACATCCTTGTGAACTCATACAACTGCTCTGAGAGGAATCAAGAAGTTCAAAGTGAAGTAGCTTTACTATCTGAGAAGGTAACCCTCGATGCTTCTACTCTAACACTACTGATACATGCTCAAATTGCAAATAGTAAACATTAACTTTAACTGGTTTCAGAAGAAAAGTTCATTGGATGTGAAGAGAGGCCACGCTGGCTTCCTTAATCAGTGCTTTGCTCTTACCAAAAGATCTTTCATCAACATGTTTCGCGATCTCGGCTACTATTGGTTGCGCCTTGTCATATATATTGCATTGGGTATAAGTTTAGCCACTGTTTTCCATAATTTGGGCACAAGTTATGACTCCATTAAGGATCGAGGTTCTCTTGTTGCATTCATAAATGGATTCCTCACTTTCATGACCATTGGTGGATTCCCTTCCTTTGTGGAAGTCATGAAGGTAATTCACAACATTCTTCATTATGTCAGATTTTTCTTTACCCTAAAAAATTATAAGTATTTTAATCGATGTGGAACTGCAGGTATTTCAACGAGAAAGAGAAAACGGGCATTATGGTGTCACTGCATTTGTGATTGCAAACACCTTATCATCTATTCCATTCTTGTTATTGGTTACATTAATTCCTGGGGTTATAGCTTATTACCTTCCTGGTCTTCAGAATGGATTGGAACATTTCGTGTATTTCATTTGTGTTTTGTTTTCTAGTCTGATGTTAGTGGAGAGTCTTATGATGATAGTTGCGAGCATTGTTCCCAACTATCTAATGGGCATCATAACTGGTGCTGGAATTCAAGGAGTCATGCTTCTACTCAGTGGCTTCTTTAAGTTGCCAAACGATATTCCCAAGCCAGTTTGGAAATACCCTTTACACTACATTGCTTTTCATACCTTTGCCAACCAAGGAATGTTCAAGAACGAGTATGAAGGACTAAGATTTGATGCCAAAAATGATGGAGGAAGCTCACACAGTTACATCACTGGTGAAGAGGTTTTGAGAAATGTGTGGCAAGTTGACATGAGTTACTCAAAGTGGGTTAATCTTGCAATCTTGATGGGGATGATTGTTCTGTATCGAGTATTGTTTTTGGTTATTATCAAGATTGAAGAGAAGTTGAAGACCCTTGTTGTTCCACTATCTTCCAAGAGATCAACACAAATCATGGAAAACCCCAACGCCACTCCCTCACATTAACAAAATACTTTGCTCTAAATGTTATTATTACTTTTTCCACAAATTTTAATTGTAATGAATCGACTTATTAAATACACACGTGTGGTGTGTAACATGTGATAATTAGTTATTTGATTTTTAAGTGTGTTTTGGATTTGGCTTTGATCACCTACATCCAACTATTTAGGCACTTGTAACACTTTAAATTCATACAACTTGATTTTATGACACCAGTGAAAAATAAAGGACAAATTATGTCACAGTTTTGTTTGTGTCGGATCCTAGGCTACGTAAATTTCAAAAAATTATGTTAGGGGACTCTTTGGTTCGACAAAAATTTTGATTGTTGCATGCATTTTGCTCTTCCTCACTTCTTTTTGCGATTTCGCCGTTTTCGACTTCTTATTTAGCATCGGTTATGACGACCTTACTGCATTGTTGATTCAAAATATTTTATTCTTGCATTTGGAAAAGGCTCATGTGATTGAATTTTAGTTTAAAATTCTTCATTGAAGGTAGTGCTTTAAACTTTCATTTTACTTTCGAAATTGATTGCTTTTTGAAATCTCAATTATCAAAATGTATGAATAATGTTCCAATTGTATTATTCTGGTTCATCCTTGATATTGTATTTTTCAAAGATTGTTTCAAAATGTTTTTCATAAATGTTTGTTTCGAATATTCTATTCAAAAATTCTGGTCGGGAAATTCTAGAAGTTTGTTCTCAAATATTTTCATAACTGTTAATTCAAAAGTGACTTTACGAGAGATAAAATCAATTTGAAAATTATGGAGGTACACTTACAAATTGCGGGAGTTTTAAATTATGGGACGCCGTAAGAAAAGGCCACAATTGATTTCCAATACCCAATCTTCAGAGACAATTGTTTTCTACACCCTATCAATTTCTACATGCCCCCAATATTTTTTGGAATTTCATTTTTGTCCTTGGTTATTTTATTTGAAAGTTATGAGACAGTGGTAAACTGATTCGGACAATCTTCGTGTGGAGTTTTATGGGAAGCTTTGGTGGGGTGAAGGTGGTGGTGAGTTCTGATGATTTGCAAAACTACTCAGGTGTTAGGTGAAAATGTACGCATCCGGAAAATGTGATCCGGAATAGTGCGGAAGGTGAGAAATGATTTTTGGGAAGAGTAAAATATCAGCCCAGGAAGCAGATGAGGTGGAACATGCATAACTTTTCTGAAAAGTGAAGTTCGAAATTGTTGAAAATGTGTTCCAGTATAATGGTTCCCGAGAGTAGATGTGGTGTGGTTTCTGGAGAGAGAAATCCAAAAAAGTATAAGTATGCTTTCCGGAAAGACCATTCCGGAAATATGTTTGAGATATTCATTTCTCATTGTATATGTAATTCCTATCTCTCGGCATCTCTAACTTCAATCTCTTTTCATCTTCACTCCTTTTGGGTATGTTTTACTCTTTTCCTTGAATTTGTGTTGTTTTGAGTATGTTTTACTCTTTTCCTTGAATTTGTGTTTTGTTGAGAGAATTTCATGAATGTTGATTTGAGGGTATAGAACAATTTGTGATGGTGGGTGAATGGTGAACTCTCACGCAGCTACAGTGTCAAGTGAAGAAGAAGAAGAAAATGATAAAAATTCGGTTTAGGTTAAAAATCGCATAAGATTAATTTTGATATTTCACATATCTTACTGGTGCAGGTTGAACTTTGAGGGGGCAAAAAGCAATTGATATCTTCAAAACAATAGGGCCCATTTCAATTCTGGGTGAAATTGGCCCTATTTACGCTGGGCTGACTTCATTTACGAAAAGAATTATATATCATGCGTAGTAGCTTACGATAAAGTCATACATTCATTTTTCTGAAATATCTTTTTATCATTAATCTTTTTATTAATTTTTATTTATTTCTTTGTGTTTTAAACTTTTCTTTTTCTAGTCCGTAATTTTGTAACGTTATTGAAATTAATTTATTGAAAATATTAATGTTTTGAATTTTAAAATATTTAAATGTAAGAAAGTGGTCAAATGCGAAATAAACACGGGAGAATGAAAGAAAAAAAAACGTAACAAATAAAACAAAAAGTTAACCTTTTAATTGGTCTCATTTATGAAAATACTTTCACTATTAGCTTTTGTTTGTTTTTTCAGATTTACTTTAGCATAGGATGAAAGTGAAGATGAATGTTGTGTTTGTATATTATACAATTACCATTTTATCCTTATTCAGTTTTTCACTTTTACACTCTTTTTACTTTTGAATTGTACATAGACTTTATTCCAAATGTACAATTTTAAATTTAAATTATTTTCATCAATTTATATTTTTTTAACAAAATTACTTCCATATCAATTTAAAATAATTTCATAATATCAAATTATTACTCAATTTTTTTTAAACTAATCTACAAAATTTTATTCCATCTTAATTTCTAAAAATTATATTTTTATCAATATATTTTTTAAATTTAAATAATAACTGATATTTTATTATAATATAATATACACTAATTATAATTTAATTTAAATTACTTTTATATACAAGAATAAACTAGCAATCTTATTTTCTTACAAATTAAACTTTTTTTTAATTTATCACAATTATCACATCATTCCCTGAATTTTATAAATTTTTCTCTCATTTCTCTTCAAATCGTACTATCTTTCTTTGAATCCAAATAATCCAACTTTCACTCCTCTTTCTCCTTAAATTCACTCTCTGAAACAAACTCAAGCTTAATGTGTATCTCGTAATTGTGCGCCTAAACGCCTAAATTTATAAACGTTTCAAATCAAGGTTTTTATCAATTTTGTACGACTGCTTTTTCTTTTATAAATTGAGGTTTTCAAATTTTAAGGATTTTTTTTACACATACAATATTTTTATAAATTGAAATCATAACAATGACGGTTAAAAATTTATGTTAATTTTTAACTTGGTGGGAAGTAATTATAAAAAAAAATCATTGTTAATTTTAAACTAAACAAAGAAGTCAGTTTTAGTTGATACAAGTAGGAATGACAATGCGTCAGGTCGAACACTAGTAGTGCACACCTATAACCTGATCTAACACAACAAAATTCATCCGTTATCCGATCGATTATTTGTCGAGTATCCTTTTAAAAATTAACCGTGAATTTTAGAAAAGCCATATATACCAGTAGATATTTAAAAAAAATCTATATGTTATAAATCTTTAAAATAAAATTACAAAAACTATAAAATAAAATATAAATTAAAATTGAATTTAAATCTTATGCGGAGAATGGATATTTGCAGTACAAGGTACAAATAGTACACTTAAATTGTTTATAAACATGTATTCATCAGCAAACCATTGAAGGGATAAGGGGGCCATGGCCCCCCCAAAATTTTTATATTTATATAATTTATTTAATATATAATTTTAAATATATATTTGAAAATTAATATTTTTAATATAATTTATATATTTGATATTTTAAAATTTTTTATAATTATATAAAAAGAAAAGTTTCTTTTTTTCACATTTTTAAATTTACCTTTTAAATATTTTTTAAAATAAAAATAATAATTTTATTAACATTATCTTTTAAGTGATCACTTGTTTAATTTAATCATTTTTTTATTTGAAACTTAACCATTATAAATGAAAATTAATTATAGTAAAATTATAAAAAAATATTTGTATTTATTTTATAATTATAATGATAACAATGATTCTAATTTTATTATTTTTTATTATTATAAAAAAAGTAAATACAATGTTTTTATTATAATTTTATATAAAAATTTTGAAATTACTCTTTTGATTTCTATTTTCGTTAAAAAATATGAAGTTAGTCCTTCAATTTTTTTAGTCCCAATATGATCTAGGTTTTGAAAAAAAATGATACAATTTGATTCTTCTTCGTTAAATTTTCTGAATCAAATCAAGGTTTTTTAATCAAAATTGAAGTTGTGAATAAAGATAATTTACTTTGTTGAGTTAACTGACATAATCCTAGTGTCAGTCTTGATGAAAAATCATTGTTCCACTTCAAGAAATTTAACGAAAATGACCAAATTGCATCAATTTTAAAAAAAATCGGACCAAATTGAGACTACAAAAAATAGAAGACCAACTTGACATTTTTTACAAAAAAAAAAATGGACTAAAAGAGTAATTCAACCAAAATTTTGACACCCCCAATATATTAGTGGAAGATTCACCACTGCATGTATTAAAATACCCGTTACCCGTTATCCGCGGATAATAAATACCCATAACTACCAACTTTCCATTGCGAATTTTATTCACAAAGATCATAAATACATAGCATAATCATATGTTAATTCTTAGTAAACTCATACTCTAATTCATGATGAAAATATAATGTGGAAGCATACTTGAATTTGCCATTGGGTATATGGATAATGATATCAATAGCTACGATATGTGATCTTGCCAAATGTAAATGACCTTAAGTATGTAATGTAAAATAAAATTTTATTATAGTATGTAATGCTACATTCTCTTCAAATGGGGACCATAACCTATTTTGTAACTTTTGTCAATTATATTTCATATTATAATAATTTCAATTCAACCGCTCATTAAATCATAATAACAATGTAAAATTCAAGTGCAAAAAAGAGTCATCTTTGTTTTCTCGTGCTTTCTCGTTGAGACAATGAAAGGTGACTCCTTTTTGAAAGTTGTGAAAAGAAGAATGTGTGAACAAAATAGAAAGCACGAGAAAAAAAAGGTGTTTTGAAATGTTGGAAGATTATACTAACCAAAGGTGGTTTTGTCCGAAGGTGGTTGTGTTAATTCTTAGGAAGAAGTTCTGTTTAGTTTAGAGTTCATCCAAACATCCTTGTTAGTTTCATCGTTCCTCACAAAAACATGATCAACTATAAAGTGGTCGATAGATACATCATTCACAAAAAGCTTCTTCTTACAATAACATGTATAAAGGTATCAACTTCTTCATATAATAATATATTAAAATATCTAATCAATTAATCAACTTGTAAAATATAGCTAAATACAAATTTTATAATATTGTAAAAATAAAGTATGGGTAAAATAATTCAAATGAGTCTTGTACCTATCTAGTCCAACAGGTGTCGGCCCAATCAGCATTATGATCACAAAATATTCTCAAATTCACCTATTGAAGATATCCATATATTAACGATAGTCATGATAATCTCGGCAAGTTGATCATATCCTAATACTAAATATTAACTATTACATTCTAATATTCCCTTATACTAAATATTAACATAATAATTAGTATATCAGGTAATATATCACCTTATTATATTTATTTTAGGTAATATGTCACATTATTGCTATTGTACTTATTTTAGGTTAGTTGTTATATTGTTAATATTGCCATTTTATCATATGGGTCCAAGGCTTAGAGATGCCTTATAAATACACCAGTATCCTCCATGGAATAATGACTCTGAAAATAATCACTCAAACTCATTCTCTCTGAAAAGATCCTTACTCTTTTACTAACTTAAGCGTTTGAGAGTTTTTTGTAGGTGGATTTTCTCCTTTGTTCCAACCCTCAGGAATACTCACTCTAAAAACAATCATCCAGACTCATTCTCTCTTAAAAGATCCTTACTCTATTACTGACTTGAGCGTTAGAGAGTCTTTTGCTCACTGTAGGGCATGAGTAAAATTTTTCCTGCTCCACATTTGATACTATCCTTAACTAATGTGATTACTCATTATTGAGATGAGCAAGTTCATCGCTACTGACAATTATTTTACTATTGTTATCATGAGCATTTGTGGTTTAAAATACATTAATCTCAATAAGTGGTATACAAGTTTCAATAGTGGACACATGATGTTAATCCATCCAACACAAAGAAACCAAAGTCATATTACGATGCATCAGTATTATTTTCTTTAATTATGGAAATTGGAATTGGAGGTGTTTGATGTCATCATTTTGAACGGGCACTGATAAGTGTGATAATTACTTATTATTTACACTTATTAAAACCTCTTAATTATCTTTTATTATGTGTTTTGTGTTAGTTCCATGAAAGAATTTAAGACTTTATAATTATTCTTCAAAGACTGGTTTACTTTGTCATTTGAGAACTATTATAGGAAAAATGGAAGATTGAAGAAGAATTGCTAGCAGCTTCCTGGAATCACTCGCCCAAGGATAGAGACGTGCTCACCCAACGAGGAAGACTTGTTTGCCCAACGAGAAGTTCTTCTAGCTCAGTGAGTAAGTAATCACTTTTTGCACAACACATGTCTTTCTCCAGTTTGTGAAGTTGGGAAGGAGAAGATTCGTGGGGTATGAACTAAACTACAACGTGGAGTACTTGCCACAACTCAAAGAACTCTTCATAACAATAATGTCGATGTTGTGGTGATCTTCTCAAACTCACATGAAATCTAGGTTGATCTCCGCTGCAACGAAGCCCTTTATTGAACTCAAATTCATACAAATAACCTGACAGTGACGATATTGCCACTCAAATCGAAGAGTGTGGCAACTTCCTAGCGAAAAGGTGTGTAGACATTGGGGGACTCGTTTAAACATTGTCATAATTGGATTTGCACATGGTCACATACCTCATTTTGCAATAAGCAGATCTAGAGCCTCCTTTATGCTAGGACTTGCAGATGTTAAGCACGCCCGAGTCGTTATTCGTAGTGATAGGATTTTCCAGTTACTTGGAGGAAGCAACGATTTCACTGGCCTTCTACAGGGTGGCGTTGATCTTGGTCTCTAACGTTTTGATTTAAAGTTAAGCCCGCAAATGTAGCATTCGAGCTTACTTAGACGGTAGCATTCGAGCTTACTTAGACGGTAGCATAAAGTTAAGCTTACAAGCGCGACATTTGAGCTTACCTAAATGGTAGCATAAAGTTAAGCTTGCAAACACGACATCCAAGCTTACCTAGACAATAACATAAAGTTAAACCCAAAAATGCGACAACCAAGCTTACCTAGACGATAAAGTGAAACCCCCAAACGCAGCACCCGAGCCTACATAAATTGTATCACAAGTCATGTTGCCCTCTCATCACCTTCTTGGTCTTAATCAAGATGGTTACTCCATTTGGGTTTTCACTGTTGATCTCATGCTATTGGCTCAAATTGGTAATCCTCATGGTAGAGTTACGCAAAATACTACAATGGATGAAGATGACAACAACCAAATTCACTGTTAAGTCCTGACTTTATGCTACCACCTAGTTTCCTACCAGTGGCATACCTTTTGACGACGACTTCACCAAAGCTTAAGTTAACATAGTTGAGCTACACGCCAACATTAATGGCTTCTTTTCCATCATTTTGCATCTAACCATGTTATACTCTTCCTTTTGTGAATTCGACATACCATTGATTATGGAAAGTGACATTTTCGACACTAGTCAAGATGCGATACTAATGCCATTAAATCAAAACTATGGCAATATGGAGGTTGCTCAAGACGCATTCCAATCTATAATAGTTTAGTGCATGCATTAATCCATACGCACATCAACATAAAAGGAAATCATCTCCTACTCCAACTATTCGTATTGAAATATATCTAGGAACAATCTAGTAAATACTTAAAATTTTCTAAAAGCACTACAATAGCTCGGCTCTTGAGAGCTTAATAATTCTACTCGAAGACGAAGCTATGATAAAGCTCACAATGATGATAACATACAAATCGGTCTCAACAACAACAATCATATAATCCTCTATGCATCAGAATGTTGGTAGATCGATACACATCAGGTACAAGAAGAAATTGTATAATATTCACTAATGGAGTGTTAGTATCACAGTGAAGGATGTTTCATCAAATAAAAAATATGAGTATGAGGAAAGCTCTGGTTAGGAAAGATAAAGTTCTTAAGTTTGTCCATTGTAACTCACTTTTCTTTCCTGGTAGTCTACTCAGTAAACCTTTAACAATATTTATCTTTCAAAAACTTTTATGCACCACACAGTTGGAAATTTGGATGGTCCCACTTACACCAGCCTTCATCATTAAGCCCTATAGAGAGAGTCACCAAGTTACTTGAACTACTAACATTAAGCCCTCCAAAGTGAGGTACTTTAATAGAAAAGTTCTTTAGAGTGAAACACCTTAATCATAAAGCCCTCTAGAGAAAGGCACTAGATTACTTGAACTAGTAACATTAAGACCTCTAGACTGAGGCACTTTAATTGAAAAGCCATCTAGAGTGAGACATTTTAATCGAAAATCCTTCTATATTTAGGCAACTTAATCATAAAGCCTTTCGGAGAGAAGCACAAAGTTACCTGAACTTAGTAACCATACGCCTTCTAGAGTGAGTCACTTTAATAAAAAAAAAAAGCCATCCAAAGTGAGACACCTTAATCATAAAGCCTTCCAAAGAGAGGCACCAAGTTACTTGAACTAGTAACATTAACCTCCAGAGTGAGGCACTTTAATTGAAAATCCCACCAGAATGAGGCACCTTAATCATTAAGCCCTCTAAAGAGAGGAACCAAGTTACTTGAACTAGTAACATTAAGCCTTAGGCACTTTAATTGAAAAACCATTTAAAAAGATATACCTTAATCATAAAGTCCTCTAGATTGAGACACTGAGTTACTTAAACTAGTAACGATAATCATTAAGCCCTCTTGAGCGAGGCACCGAGTTATTTAAACATTAACAAAAGCCTACAAACATGGCAAATGAGTTACCTAGATGACAACATAAGGCCACAATCATGACACTCGAGTTACCTAGACGATAACACAAAGTAAGCCCAACTCGGCAGTACATACCAAAGCTTATCCAACTTGGTAGAACATACTAAAGTCTGTCATGATCAACAACATGTCCCAAAGATTGCCATGATCGGCAACATGTCCTAAAGGATGCCATGATTGGCAACACGTCCTAAAGACAACCATGATCAACATCATGCCCTAAAACCTGTCATGATCGACAACACATCCCAAAGCCTGCCATGATTGTCAACACGCCCTAAAGTATGCCCAGATCAGTAACACATGACAGATTCTACTCAACTCCATAGTTCACTTAAAATTTGTCCAGTCTGGCAACACGAAATTCATTAGACAAGATGTCATCATGCCCATGCAAAGCAACAACCCAAATCGGGTAATCCACCTGCATGGTCAAGAATGACCTTACATAACTCGGCCTTGAGACCAGTCCACCTACACCAAACATTATAAGTCATTCACAACTTGGCTAAAATGAGCACGACGTATATGCTGATCAAACTCTTGAGACTAGAAGGCTTATGTACCTACCTAGCCCAATAGGTGTATGGCCTAATAAGGTCCAATCAACCTCATGATCATAAAATATTAACATATTACATACTAATATTCTCTTATACAAAATATTAACAGAATATTTAGTATATTAAGTAATATATCACTTTATTATATTTATTTCAAGTAATATATCATATTATTGTTATTATACTTATTTGAGGTTAGATATTATATTGCTAATATTATCCTTTTATCATATGAGTTCAAGGTTTAAAGAAATCCTATAAATACACATAATTTTTTCCATAAAATACCCTCTTTGAAAATAATCACTCAAATTTGAAAAGATTTTTACTATCTTATACTCACTTAAATGTCAAATAGTCTTATACATATTAATCATCCTCTGTATTCTAACCTTTAAGAATATTCAACCAAAATTTATCAGACCATAAAAATTTTATCACCTATCTAAAAATATGTCAAAAGACTCGCTTCAAATTCCTAACAAGAACAGCTGTGTATGAATCTCATTTCTTCAAATAAAACAGCCCTTTTGACCAACTTCATTCCATCGCTCAATCAAACACAACATTGAAAATATCTGGTAAGTATAAAAAATAAACCATCCTTTTATAAAATATAAGTAGAAATTATAAAGTTGACATACCTAAAATACCACAATAAATAAATGAATGATACCAAATATCATGATATCATTGAGAATAAAGTGCACTGCAGTCGAGGTGCCATCAATGGTCTTGAATACTGGAATTCAGTAGTAGATGAAGGAACAAATATCTCTGCTTGCATTAAAGTCAAATTCCAACATCCGAATAACTATAGTAACGTGTATCTGCAGATGCAGATAAAGAAAAGAGAGCTCTCAAATTGTTTTGGGTCGATTGATAAAATGTGGGTGAAATACGGTTTTTGCCGGTAAATTATGACGTCAAATTTAAATTTATTTTTATTTTAAATTTTTATAATTAATTTTAAATTTTTAAAGTAAATAGATATATTTGTATACTAGGATTACGTTAAAGTGGTTTACACCATATTTATACATCTTAATTCAAATGTTAACTTCGAAAAACTTTAGTAAGTTCAATAAAATTAATATTTTTAAATTAAAATAATGATATTTATTTATTTTTAAAATTTTGTATTTAATATGTGTCAAAATTTTGAATAAAAATAAATTTTATTTTCACATTCAAATTTAAAACCTAAATATTTTAATTTTAGGTTCAAATTTAAAAACTAAAAATATATTTAATGTATAAAACATCCGTAACGCTAAGTTAAATAAATGTGAGTGTCAAAATTCCTCTTAACTTTTCATATATTAAAAAGGATTATATTTTTTGCACGAAACATTTTTCTGTTTAAAAGAAAAGTCTAAATTAATAAGTTGACATTTCAAAATATACTTATCTCCAAATTTTCCTTTTCCCGTGTTAACTCACTGTTGTAATTTGTTAAAATGTTTTACAAACCAGGTTAATTGTGTAATATTGTATAATTTTTTTATTAACGACCAATTTTAATGATTAAATATTATAAATCATCATAATAATAACTAATTTAAATATCAATTTATTAAATAAAAATTATTGATTACAAAAACAATTATTATTATAAATAAAATTGATCGATTAATTAGTCTCTAAAATATGCTAATTGTTAAAAGAAAAATGTGCGAACCGAGCAAAAGACACAAGCAAAGCGCTCTTAATATTGAATGATAAGGATAGCTGAAGCTAGTTGTGACAACACTTAATGAAAAATTCTAAAATTTTAATTTATTAGAATAACAAAAATATGAGTTAAGTGTAAAATATAAATTTTAGAATGGGTGTCGGCGCACGAGTACTGCAAGTATAAAGCGTTTGGCGCAAGTTGTAGGACGTTGACTATTGGATAAGGCTGAAATTTTGATAGATAGTTCATGACATGAATTTCAGATCAACATGTTTAAACAACCTATGAAATTCTCAAGAAAAACTCAAAGATATTGAACCCAAAATAACTTGAAAATTAACAATAGAAACAAATTGTTCGCTTAACTAACTTACAAAATCAAAATAACTTAGAAACATTTTTAAATGTTTAAAATTTTAATTTATAAAAGTGTTCCAAGACATGATCTTTATATCTTTTAAATTTTTAATTATTTATGACATCACAAGTCTTGAATAGGTTTGTTCTTTTAATCTCTTACTCTTTACATTTGTTATAAGTACTTTTCAAGTTATTTTTATATAAAATGTAAGATAGTCTTTTATCAAAATCTATATGTAGAAAGTTAAAATGTAAATATTATAATTATAGGATTCATATAAATCTATGTTTTATATCTCATTATTTTTATTTAGATTAAGTAAAAAAATAATTACTTTCTAAATCATTATTAAATACAAAAAAATTAGACTACGTTACATGGAACATTACACATGTCACCAACAAACATATTCTTACAATATAATTAATTAGTCAACTTATGAAATATAGACAAATACAAATGTTATAATATTTTAAGAATACAATATTCATAACATAATTCAAAAGAGTATACATGTCATAAAAAAGAAATATCAATTTAAAAAAAAAGAAAAAAAAAAGCCTTTTTGACCAACTTCTTTCTGTTCATCTATGAGACACAACATTAGAAAAATGTAATAAATATATAAAGGGTCTTGCTAATCAGTGTCATAAGAACACTGGTTAAGGTAATTAATATGCATTAAATTCTATAAAATAATATATAGATAAGTGCAATATTAAATTAAATTTGACATAATCATCATTAATGCATTTTTATTTTATTTAAAAGATAAAACTGTCCACAAGTATTGTACATGTGAGTTTCATATGTTATTTGATGTTCATCGATCAAAGTTAGAAAATAATTAAATAATAAAATAACTATGTTTCAATGTTGTTAAAAATTAAATATAATTAAACATAAGGAAGTTTAAATTAATATAACCAGTAAAAAAATAAAAAAATAGTGTTAAATATCTAAAAAATTTATAAAGAAAAACTAAAGTATCAATTTAAGACTTCATCGAATTTTCTTTCTCTGACTTCTCGATAATCTTTTCCAACAAGAAAGGAAAATTAATTTGAAGGAGTAGTAGAAAGACAAAATTCTTCCACAAAAAAGTGTAATAATTTCAACACTGAAGATTTTATTTTTTTTTTTTTTTTGCAAAACTTAAAGACATGTTTGTCAAAGGTTTACAGTCTTCATATTTGAAATTTTCACTCTGAGAGACTGTTGAAATGTCACCAGAAATATTTTTATGGATTTAAAAATTTTAAATTCATTCTTCTGTATTATTATCTTCATAAAATTTATTATATACATTTATGTTAAGTAATATATTCAATTATTTTAACTTTTAATATAAAAATAAAAAAATCAATATAAATTAATTTTACTTGATCAATATCTTAGAACTCTCTTAGCATTCTCCACATATAAAAAAAAAAGAAAAAAGCCATCTTTGGATAAGAAATAGAAATACAAATTTGATATACGTCCCACAATAAATAAATAAAGAATGATACCAAATACCATCATTGAGAATAAAGTGCACTGCAGTCGAGGTGCCATAAATGGTCTTGAATACTAGAATTTAGCAGTAGATGAAATAATGAATATCTTCGTAAGCATTAAAGTCAAATTCCAACATTTGAGTTACTAGAACGTCTTTCTGCAGATAAAGGAAACAGAGCTCTCAATCAAATGCCTTTCGGTAAACTATGGTATCCGGCCGTAATACGTGTGTATTATTATAGATATTTAAATAAATTTTATTTTATATATTTAATTTTTTTTAGGAAAATTATTTTTTTAATAATTAAATTTTAACAATTTACTCTTATAACTTGAGATGACATCTTTTGAGTGGCTCTCCATTTTTTATTTTTTCATTTTTCTATATTTCAAAACCATTTAAAAGATGTCATATCATATTATAAGAGAAAATTGTCAAAATTTAATCGTTAAAATATTTTTTTTAAGTTGTTCTATGATAAATTTATGTGTAGGTTTAGTATGCTTATAATTAGGGATGGTAATGCAGACCGGTCTGATCCATTTAGACCCGCATCACACTTGGCTCGCAAAAATGCTGGTTAACCTAGTCCGTCCGTATTTTCAACGCAGACTGAAAAGTTAGATTCGTCCCACATTTTCAACAAATTGAAAAATTTTAAGAAGTTCACAAAATTAAGTAAAAACTTTGGGAAGTTAGATGATAAATTGATAATTTAACATTTTCATCATATTCAAAAGCATATAATATTTTTCTTTTCCACTTATACAAAAATTTGGAAGGTTCATGTAAAAGTTCAGAAGAAAAGTTTCAAAAAAAAATCAACCACTATACACAAATGAAATTATTTTTATGCAAGCCTGCAGGCATGAAATTATTTTTATGCATCGCGTGAACCATGGACCAGCCTATGCAAACTACGAACTGTGCAAACTAAACTTTTGCATGTTAATGAGCTCAATGTCTCAACCAACTCCACATTCTTTTAACAAATATATAAGTCGGCTCACCAAACAAAACTCATATTATTATCCTTATTTGTAACTATGTCTCGATGTCATGTCGATTACATTTTTCTAGATAGTGAAAAACATGTTAGTAGAAAGGATTAGTATCTTATTTTCTTATTTGCTCACTAATAAAAAAAGAAGAAGATAAAATAATGATTTACTAAGAAACACGATAGATAAAATTGAATTTATGATTAGAGTGATAATCGGTCAAATCGTAACACGAATTATAAAATTAATTATTATATGTATAATTTATTAATTAACAGTGGAATATCTTTTTGTTGCAATTTCATTTACTTAAGAAAGTGAATAGGTAATGCAAGAAAAAAAGAATGTAATTTTTTTAATTTTTAATTAAATGATGTTGTGATTTATAATACTCAATAAAATCTGAAATTCTAATATATTTTAAAAAAAAATGATGAATTACATTTCAAATTTAATGATTTTACCATGTCGGTTATACGTTAAATTTAAATCACAAAAATTGTCATATAATCTTATAATTTTACAATAATTACAACTATGTTTATGCTCTAAGAAAATTATTAAATAATATAAGTGTTCAAATTCCTTTAAATTTTCATATATTAATAATGATTATTAACTAACAATACTATTTGTTCGAAACATTTGTATATTTAAAAGAAAAATCCAAATTAATGATATGAAGATTATACTTTTCTCTAAATTTGACTTTTTCATTGTTAACTCACTCTATTTTAATTTGTTAAGATATTTAACAAGCCATACTAATCATGAAAATTTAAAAAATATAGTATTTACATTAACCAAAGGTAAAAATAATTTAACAATAATTATATAAGTTAACAAAAAAAATATTCATTATAATTGTTTTTATATTAAGCAAGTGAAATATCTCAGAATTAGATGTATTTTACTTTTTTTAGGGTTAAATGTTGTTTTTGATCAAATTATTAATTAAAATTGTATTTCATCCCTTCTTTTAAGAATGTATATAACATCCCCTGGCCCACCTCAGTGCCATGTCAGGTCTGCAGCCCAATACACCCCAACCCCTCACCCCAAGTGTCCCCCCACTTCGCAAGGCGGGTTGTTGTCAGTGGGTATCGAACTCCCAACCTGACCTTTAACACCGTGGTGAACCAGACTGGGAGTTCGATACCCACTGACAACAACCCGCCTTGCGAAGTGGGGGGACACTTGGGGCGAGGGGTTGGGGTGTATTGGGCTGCAGACCTGACATGGCCCTCTTGGTGAGAGGGGTGTTATAATGTATCAATTTCGTTTATATACTAATGTAAAATATTTTTGAGAATAAACGATAATTAACATATTTAAAGTTTTTCTCTATGCTAAACACTACCACATTTGACGTAAAAAATATGTCGCCAATAAAAAAAGATACAATGAAGTGAGCAGTTCTAAGTTTGTTTCAATTTAGCGTGTTACATATCAAAAGAAGGATTTTGATAAAATGGAAAAAGATTTGTTGAACAAAGGCGCCAAACTTAGGAGATAGGCTGGGCACATAAAGAAGATTGAGATGTACAGGTTCAAGGATATTCAATAACCTTAAAATCTGGATACCCTTTGTTTAACTCAATCTTCTCCCCGAGTGACCCAACCTCTGTCGTACGTTTAACTTCTCTGTTAACCAAACACTTCTTCAACTTTATCCAAATTCTTCCTTTGGTACGCAACACCCTAAACTAAAACAAGTTTAGAAATACCCATTTTATTGTAACTTGTTTTATTGTTAGTATAAATGAACCAAGGTGAGAATCGTGGTTCATTTTTTTTATTTTAAATGTCATGAAAGTAAAAAAAATGCTATTTTTTTTAACAATATAATATATTCTTATAATGACAAACACGACAAACAAAGAGTACATTCATGAAAAGTCTTGACTAAGTTTCCTAGCAAAACAATCACTTTAACAAATGAAAATGCAAAGAACATTAAAAAAACTTCAACGACGAAACAAAGTCAACCGCGACGTAGACATGAATCTCCAAACCACCATTATTTTGTCACTAGATAACAAACCCTAATTCGCAAGACAATTTTTTATGTTTTCGCGCAATGAAAAAATGAGGAAGAAAACCCTAAAACTAATATATAAAAAGAATTTTACATCAAATGTGTTATTGTTTGACATAACACATATATATTATGTCAGAATCTTTAGTGTTCCACATAAATTATCTTTTTTGCGTCCAACAATAAGTCTAACGTAAATCACTTCCACTTATTTATAAAAATGTTGTCACATTTTTTTTTACATGAGCTTATTTATTGATAGATGTAAATTAGTGGTGTAAATAACTATTTTTATGTTAGTGCTACAAATCCTTTTATATCTAATGACATAAATGTCAATAAACCTATCTAAATTATACAACATAATGTGAAATATATTTAATTAGTGGTTAATAAGAAAAATAAATCAAATATAGTGACCCATTTAATATAAAATAAATATAAAAATCACATAACAAATATTTTACCATAATGAAATATAACTTTTGAAAATAGAAAAGCTTACATGCTTACTTTAAAAAATAATCTTTATCTTTTGTCTTCTTGTACTACTTAAATATTTTAGAGACATCCTTTCTATTTATGTCATGAATGCGTAATATTTTTTCTTTAAGGGACTCAAACCTTAGAGGTGCATTAATGTCCCCTTAAGATTATCCCGTTCTATGATTTGAATATTGTAAGGGATAGACTTAACAAGCAATTATTTGATGTTTCCTTGCTTGAAAAGAAAATAATACTAAAGCATGAATCTCAAATATTTATATCTCCCTCCAGGAATTAAAGTCTTGATGATGTGTTCGGATAAGATAATTTAAAAGAGTAATTCATTTATTTGGATATTTTGTTTGGATCAAGGGAAATTAGTCGAGCTGGTCTGACCTAAGTTGAAGGTCAAGTTGGTCCAATCCGAATTAGGTCGAAGGTCGAGCTAAGTCGAAGGTCGACTTGAACCAAAAGTCAAGATGAGTCGTATCAAATTGAAAGTCGGGCTAAGTTAAGTTAGACTCAAAGGTAGAGTTGAGTTCACTATAAAATAAAAATTAAATTATTTTATCCAAACAAGAAAATTAAAATTTAAAATATTTCAATTACTTCATTCAAACTAATTATTTAAGAAATAAAGAGAATTCAATTGTAAATAGTTAAATTACTAAGTATTTCGATTTCTTGAAATTGTTGAAATTTCTCATCCAAATACAAGGTGAGGGCTAACTAACAATAAGTATAACATTTCATACAAGATTAATTTAGATTAACAATACTCTAAGGACCATAATTCTAAAGACGTCATATAATTAAGTACTTTATTTAGCAAAGATATACAATGCCTAACTATTTATTCTAAATTTGTTGAGCTAGACTAAATTTGTTGAGGGAAAGAACAATCCTCCTTTGCATATCCAGGAGCCTCTCACCGCACGCAAACTCCACTACAGATCAACGTGACTCACAATCCTTGCACCTCCACGAACCCAACTGTAGATTTAGCATGTCAACACGACGCTAACAATGATCCTTCCATCAAATTTCTCATTGCAATTTTAGCAAACAAGGATGATTCTCCAACAACAAGGAATTAATTTTTTTTTATTTGGAAGATCATACTACGTTGCAACCGTAGAGCATACTAAGAAAAATCCTTTCGAACCATAGGTCTGATACCACTTGTTAAGAAAAATGCATCATCAATTAAGAACATTACTGTCTTTACCTCCAAGAAGCATCCTATTAAAAGAGAAATAAGATAAAAACAAGGAACACAAGAATATAACGTGGAAATTCCATATACGGAGAAAAACCACGACCATAAAGAATAATCACTATTTGCAAATTTGTACAACACACAGAAAACACTCTCAACCCTTTGACTCTAAGTACACCACACTTTCCAAAGCAAGAATTTAGCTACAACTCACAACACTCAACTACAAGAGAATAAGAACAGTCAAACACTAGCTCAAAGTATTTTTGACTTCAGGCAATGAACATGATGGATTTATTAGAGCTCATTATGTAGTCATTAACATTCACTTCCTAGTTTATCCTAGGTGATATGAGACTTTTCAAGACGTATTATTTTCATCAGCCTAACACTTTATTTACAAGATGTAACTTTCTCATTTCTAGGATGACAATGCCTCATTTATTGAGGGTTTTAGGTTTCTTGGTCCATCCTATATAATGATTGGCTCGCATAAACAAATCTTTAATTTTTTTATACAAATGTTATAACAATAACCTTGTTTTAATGTTTTACATCTTTATTGCACCCAATGAGTCTAAAATTAACAATAAAATTGAAATAAATTAAGTAAAATAAGATTAAGATTCACATCAAATAAATTTTTCAACATGAAACCTTTCATGAATAATGAAATATAAAAATATTGTCTAAGTTACCAAATAATTATAGCAATTAATCAATACCAAACACAAGCAAGATAATTGATTTAGGAATTCAAACATGAAGTAAAGGAATACTAAAATAAAATAGTTTTGTTTGATATAGAGATTAAAATATGACAAATTTTATTCGGGTTACGCCAGACAACCCGCGTTGTCCCGTCATGGACCTATGCAAGGTGTAGGGATGTAAAAAAAAATATGAACCCACGAATAGAATTTGCAATGAGTAGGAAATGAATGTTATAAATGGATACCTCCAAGTAACATGTATAAATATTTTTTATACCCGCACGTTAACAGAGTGGGTACGTGTATCATAATATTCATACCTGTAGATACTCGTACATGTTATAGTCTAATTTAAATTATAAACAAATTAAAAAAACATGATAAAAAAATTAACACATTTATTTTGAATGAATTATTTTTTCTCAACTATTTTTAAAAAATCTACATGTTTTTTTAAACTATCATTCAACACTATTTAAATGGGTTATTAGACTTATTTGAAATTTACGAATGTTATGTATTGTATTTTATTTGAATTTATGGTTAAAATATCTTGTTACATATTTTAATTTGTTTTTTGTAAATACCCACAAGTACCCGTGGATATTAAAAAATTATGCGAATACTCGCATAAATAGGACTGACTCAAGGGTAAAGCAAATGAAACACTCGCTTTAGGCCTCAAGGTAAAGAAGGCCTTAATTTTTTACTAGTAATATTTCTCTATTAAATTAATTATAAAATTATGTTTAAGAAAAAAATGCCTCAATATTTTTTAGTACTAATTAATATACCTCTATTAAAAAATTATACAATTATGTTTAATATAAAAAGGCCTCGAAAAAATATTTTATTACCAATATAACTCTACTAAGTTAATTATACAATTAATTAATTTTTATTGGTAGTAAAAAATGATAATTAATGAGTTAAACATTCTTTTAGTAAATTAAAATTTTGTTGACAAGAAAGAGAATAATTAGTTATCTTTATTCTCTTATAATTAATATGGATTATATTTTCTTCTTCTCTCATCTCTCTATGACTTCTCTTGCCTATCCTACCTTTCTTCTCTACTAAGAGTCCTATTTGCAGGGTTTTGACATATTACATTCCTTAAATCTCTTTAATCTCATGTTACCCGTGTGTACCAATTTTTTCATCCTCATTCCTGATTAGTATGTTTTTTCTTTCTATTTGTATTGTTGTTATTTTAATTTCGTTTTGAATTTGTATTAGAATTAAAAATGTGTTTCTCTTGTCCAATTTTGTTTTTCGATACTTTTCGATTTACGGGTTTTGATAGTGTTTTTTTTTTTTTTTTTTTTTTTTTTGTTTTTTTTTTTTTTTTTTTTTTTTTTTGCATATATGTTGACCAGAAACTGAATTTTTCTCCAAAACTATTAATTAGATTACGGTTTAATATCTGTTGAT